>Ga0187809_10000108_pt1 | contig 56358 bp, 51 predicted proteins | sample NC_wetland_sal_i_8_FD_132415 | JGI IMG/M metagenome (GOLD analysis project Ga0187809, IMG submission 132415) | Wetland sediment microbial communities from Neuse River Estuary, North Carolina, USA - ASW_4 | ecosystem: Environmental > Aquatic > Freshwater > Wetlands > Sediment | place: USA: North... | reverse complement strand
TATAGGCTCGCTGTGTCATAGTTACAAAATACCATACATTGTGTAACAAAGAAATAGTTGCCTAACGGCAAGCGCCTTATATCCCCATAGCTAAAGCAACGGGTTTTACGGCGCGTTTGATAAAGAGGGGATTTCCCTTGCCGTTAAAACCCCGCCAAGAAAAACCCCCTCCCAAATTCGTTACATCGGAGCAGACGCCGCCGGCAGGTGGTTACTGCACCTGATTGGCGTTGGCATAGGAAAACTGGTCTCCATAGCCCTGAAACTGTTGCTTGGTTTCGTCCAACTTTTGCTGCTGCGCCGCTTCCAACGCATATTCTCCCAGACGAAACATGACGTTGTAGACATCCCGCGCGCCTTGATGGGTCTCGTTGAGAATGGTCATCATGGTTCGGTACAATTGCTCATGACTCGACTCCAGCGCAGCAGTATTGAACCCTTCTGTCAAGTGTTTTTCCGTTGCCAAGATGTCGTTCAGCCTATCCCTGTCGTTCATCTGCGGACCCTTCTGTGGGTTAGAGCCTGGAGGTTGCGGATTTTGGATACGGTTCTGGTTCTGCATAGTCATTCCTCCCTCGTACTATTGCTGTGGTGCCTGTGGCACATTGGCCATGGCTTGCATGTTATTGTGGTTGCAATGGGACAGCAGCATCTGAAAGTGTCGCTGGTGCATCTGACCCATTCTGTCAAGGACATCTTTGGCCTCAGGCTGTGAAGATTCCTGAGAGAAATGAGCGCACTTTTTTGATGCAACCAAAAGCCACGACATGGCGTCGCTGAGAAATGAGAGGTCTTTTGTGGTAATTACCGCAGGCGGCATTTCCATACGTCGCTGTGGACCTGTGCCCTGCTGTTGCCCCGTCAAGCCTTGTCCCATGGATTGCTGATTCATGTTACCCATCATCTGATTGATTCTGCCCAAGTTTTCCTGCACAACATTACCTCCCGCATCGTCATTGACTTCCCTTGTTACTCCACTTGCCTTGACTTAACGTGCGCAGATTTGCCACTGTACATACTTAAATCAGACAATCCAGGGAATGGTTGCAATCCGTCTGCGGAGGGTCTCGTTTCTGTGAGGCCAAGGTTTGTTTTTATGGACAAGATTGGTATGCTTAAGCCAGCACACTTACACCGCAAGGTGACACAAGGAGGAAACGGTCATGGCCGTGCAACCGACACCTGACATCCTGTTGGGAGCCAACGTATCCATAGCAAAGACGGGATTACTGGCTGCCGTTCAAGAAACCATTGAATACGACGCCAACACCTACATGATTTACACCCGTAGCAACCGCGGCGGAAAAGCCCGCCCTATTACGGAATTTAATAGGGACGAGGCATTGGGGCTGATGAAGGAAAACGGAATTTTCAATCCCGTCATTCACCTGTCCTACCTCGTCAATCTGGCCAGTCCAAAGGAAGATACCTGGGAGTACGGCATCTCTGTGTTATCGGAAGAAATTCCGCGCGCGGAGTATCTGGGGATCCGTTACATTGTGATGCATCCAGGGAGTCACGTGGGCGAAGGGGAAAAATTTGCGATTTCGCGCATTGCAGATGGGCTTAACAGCATTCTGACCGGGAATGAGAACGTCTATCTCTGTCTTGAAACCATGGCGGGAGATGGATCCAAGGTGGGAAACTCGCTGGAGGAAGTGGCCGAGATTGTGTCACTGGTGAAACACGCGGAGAAACTGGGCGTCTGTATTGACACTTGCCACAACTACAGCTATGGCTACGATATCGTTCAGGACTTTGACGGCTTTCTGCAGCGCTTTGACGATGTCTTGGGACTGGACAGATTGAAGGTAGCTCACATCAACGATTCCAAGAACCCTATGGGATCGCGGAAGGATCGGCACGCCAATATTGGCGAGGGATCCCTGGGCCTTGAGGCACTGAAACGAATCGTGCACCATGAAGTTTTGCAAGGGATTCCACAGATTCTTGAAACTCCTGGAGGCAAGTACCGCAGCGAAATCGATATGCTTCTGGACCGCGCCCGAGTGGCGTAAGGAGCGAAATCGATATGCTTCTGGACCGCGCCCGAGTGGCGTAAGGGCCGTCTCACAGGTTTAAAGGTATCCCTTTCGCTGCAGCTTCTGCACGTGTTTTTCCATCTCTTCTGCCATGTCTACCCCGTACAAATCTTCAATAACAAACATCATGGATGTGGCCGTCTGCGCCACATCCAGCAGTTCCGACACAATGGCCCGTACCATTTCCGGTTCCTCCAGGACCTCGGTTTCTCCCGACAGTCCGCGAAATTTGCCCACTACCTGCGCCAGCTCCCCCACTTCCTCCGTAATCTTCAACATGGTAGATTCCAGCGTTGGCGTCAATTTCGACAGCCTGGGCAAGGAAATTGTTTTTCGTTCCAAGCTTGGGTCTCCTCTCAAAATCTCATGTAGGTAGTTTAGAACCTCTCTCTCCTGCCCATGCTGATACCAGTATTGGAAATAGAGACGAAAGAGAGGTGGATATTTACATTGACGCGGAACCTGCTGCTTTGGTTGACGCTGTTGTTCATTACATTAACGACACCCATGGCCAGCCGTGCCGCGGCCATTGAGGCGAACGGGACAAATTTCACGCCCCCCGGGCACAAGGTAACGATTACATACCGGACAAAGCCTGGCGATACCTTATGGGGAATATCAAAACGCCTTGGCATCAGTGTATCAACCCTGATGTCTGAAAACCATATCAGCAATGCACGGTTCTTGCAAGTGGGACAAATCCTCCAACATACACAGTGGGACCTGCCACAAGTGCTGCAGACGCTTTCCAAGCCGTCGCGTCCACCCTCACCAACCAGTCGCGGCGCGGACTTGTCGTCCCTGACTAGCATGCCATACACCGAGGTGTTGTACTGCACCCTGACCGCTTATACCGCAGGCCCTGAATCTACCGGGAAAACACCAGGAGACCCAGCCTATGACATCACTTCTACGGGGACCCATGCACAAGAGGGTGTGACTGTAGCGGTCGATCCCAGTGTCATTCCCTATGGGACCAAACTGTACATCCCGGGAATTGGCTACCGCGTTGCAGAGGACACAGGCGGCGCGATTCGCGGCGACCACATCGACATCTTCTACAACCAACGCTCCACTGCGGTGCGTTTTGGCGTAAAGTACCGCCAGAAGGTGTACCTGCTACCAGACTGGTACCACATTCCCATTTGACGCAACCAAAGGGATGGAGTGACCCATCCAGAGCACAGCCCCGGGGCAACTCCATCCCTTCACATGTTAGCTATGCGCGGTGATTGTTACAAAACCTTCTCGCTCAGCGTTTCTCTCCAGTGTTTCTCTCCAGTGTTTCTTTCTAGTGTTTCTTTCTAGTGTTTTTTTCTAGTGTTTCTCTGTGGTGCTTCTTCGCTTGACTATGGCAACTTCCCGTGTTCACCTATGCCAGATAACGTTCCGCCTCAATAACACGGCTTGCAATGTTGCGTTTCAATTCCTTGGCGTTGACCGGCTGAAAGCGGGTGAGTTTGCGCAACACAGCCAATTGTGTGCGCAGCGTGTCCCCTTCTTCCATGGCAGAGAGAACATTGCGCGCAGAAACCTCCACACGGCTCATGGCCTCTCTCGCAAACACCCGAACCATATCCACCTTATTGTCTGCGGCGGCGCCTTTGTCCAGAGCCTTCTGAGCGCGGAGAAGCGCACTTTCCAAGGCATAGACTTCCATGGAAATATTGGCCAGTTCCGCAAGGACTTCCTGTTCGTCCTTCAGCGCTTGCTGATACTTCTGGACTGCCGTTCCGCCCACAAAGAGGAATACCTTTTTCATCATGTCAAGAAGGTGATTCTCGACGCCGAAGGTTTCCGACTCGTCCGGCAGTGGAAGCATCCCCATGAGCTCCTCCTGAAGCCCTTGGGCGGCCTGAAGCAGCGGTAATTCCCCTTTCATGGCTTTGCGCAGCAGCGTGTCGGGAATAATCAGGCGGTTGATTTCATTGGTGCCTTCAAAAATACGATTGATACGGGAATCGCGGTACATCCGCTCCACGCCGTAGTCCTGGATAAAGCCGTAACCACCGTGAATCTGGACCGCTTCGTCCACCACGAAGTCTAAGGCCTCAGAAGCGTAGACCTTGTTAATGGAGCACTCCATGGCGTACTCCTCAATGGCTTTGGCAACAATGCGGCCATCATTGGAATGCCCCAATTGCGCCAGTTGACCATCGATGTCGCCCGTCGAGCGATAACACATGCTCTCCACCACGTAGTTGCGAATGTTCATATCGGCCAGCTTCTGCGCAATGAGCGGAAAGTTGGCAATAGGCGTCTTGAACTGCTTGCGTTCTTTGGCGTACTTCACCGAAGTTTCCAGGGCGGACTTCATGGCGCCCACACAGCCCAGTGCCAGTTTATAACGACCAATGTTCAGGATGTTGAACGCAATCACATGACCCCGGCCAGCTTCACCCAGTAGATTTTCCACCGGTACCTTGGCGTCTTCAAGAATTAAGGGACGTGTGGACGAAGCCTTGATGCCCATCTTCTTCTCCTCCGGTCCGGTGGAGACCCCCTCGTACTCCTTTTCCACAATGAAGGCACTAAACTTGTCGCCGTCGATTTTCGCATAGACAATGAAGATATCGGCAAAAGCGGAGTTGGTAATAAACTGTTTGGTCCCGTTGAGAACGTAGTACTTGCCGTCCTCCGACAGCCTGGCGGTGGTTTTTGCTCCCAGTGCGTCCGATCCCGATCCCGGTTCCGTCAGCGCGTAGGCAGCAATTTTCTCGCCTGCGGCCAGTGCCGGCAGATACTTTTGCTTTTGCTCCTCGTTGCCAAAGAAGACGATGGGCAGTGAGCCAATACCCACGTGGGCGCCGTGCGACAGCGCAAAGGATCCGCCGCGGGTAATATACTCGGTAATCAAGGCGGAAGTCACCTTGTCTGCACCCAGACCTTCGTATTCTTCCGGCACATCTGCCGCCAACAGGCCCAACTCTCCTGCCTTTTGCAGCAGTTTGACGGTGAGATTCCAGTCTTGGTGCTCCAGCTGTTCCTGAACCGGCAGGATCTCTCCCTCGACAAAAGCCTTGGCCGTTTCCGCAATCATCTGGTGTTCCCGCGTAAAGTCTTCCGGCGTAAAGACATTCTCCGGTTTGGTCGCTTCAATTAGGAATGCTCCGCCTTTCGTTAAATCCCGTTCATTCACACTCATCTTTCATCCTCCCACTAAGAATTAATGTTTTCTTCTATTTACTCCTCGCTATATTTCTTTTCCTCGCAGCCTTTCTCTGGAAAGACCGAAGGAGAAAAAAGTAAACCCCCTCAAAATTGGGAACTGGCAGTTACATCACAGACGCTCGAAGATACCGGCGGCTCCCATGCCACCGCCGATGCACATGGTAACGAGACCAAACCTTCCGCCACGGCGCTCTAACTCGTTCAGCAGAGAAACCGTCAGGCGGGCGCCCGTGCATCCTAGTGGATGACCCAAGGCAATAGCGCCACCGTTAACATTGGTCTTGTCCATGTCGAAACCCAGGGTGCGAATAACGTGGAGGGACTGGGAGGCAAAGGCCTCGTTGAGTTCAATGAGGTCGATGTCGCCAAGGCTCAATCCGGCGATTTTCAACGCCTTGGGCACTGCGGCAACGGGACCTACGCCCATGATTTCGGGATCGACTCCTGCCACTGCAAATCCTCGAAATGCCGCCAACGGCTTGAGACCCAGTTCCTCAGCCCGCTCCCGAGACATGACGATGACGGCAGCGGCGCCGTCGCTGGTCTGTGAGGAGTTGCCCGCGGTTACGGAACCTTGCACGTGGAAGACCGGACGAAGCTTCGCCAAAGCTTCCAGTGACGTATCCAAGCGTACGCCTTCATCTGTGTCGAAAGTCTGTTCCACGGTTTCCACTTTGCCGTTCTTCCCCGGGCGGGTACTTTTGACGGTCACGGGCACAATTTCATCCTTGAACTTTCCGGCGGCAATGGCCGCGGCGGCCCTTTGGTGGCTTTGCAGGGCGAAAGCATCCTGGTCGGCCCGGCCGATACCAAACCGCTGCGCCACTTGTTCTGCCGTGTTGCCCATTCCCATGTACACCCCGGGGCGTTCGTCCGCAAGATACGGATTCGGTGAAATATTGTATCCACCCATGGGCAGCAAACTCATGGATTCAATGCCGCCGGCGATGACCGTCTGGGCAAAACCGGCCATGACCTGCTCCGCAGCCATGGCAATGGTCTGCAGGCCCGACGAACAAAAGCGGTTTACGGTAACGCCGGGAACGGTGGTGGGCAACCCGGCTCGCAGCGCTACAATCCGCGCCACGTTCATGCCCTGCTCCGCTTCCGGTATAGCGCATCCCATCACAACGTCTTCAATCTCTTCTTGGCTCACCTGAGGCGCCCTGCGAAAGAGGTCCTGGATGACAGTTGCTCCCAAGTCATCTGGCCGCGTATTTCGCAGTGCTCCCTTCGGCGCTTTACCAATCGCCGTTCGTGCTGCGGCGACAATCACAGCTTCCTTCATTCTGAAGCCTCCTAGTCAGTTTCGAAGTGGTTTGCCAGTAGTCAGCATGTGTTGCATGCGCTGCTGTGTCTTTGGTTCACCCAGCAAGCTGAGAAATGCTTCCCGTTCCAAATCAAGCAGGTATTGTTCAGTGACCAGGGTTCCGCGAGCTACCGCACCGCCGGTCATCACCCGAATCAGATGATGGGCAATTTTCACATCGTGATTGGAGACGTAGCCACTCTGCTTCATTGCGTCAACACCAACGTTCAAAATGGCTGCGCCGGATTCACCGGTAACGGGAATGAGCTTTGGCGTGCGCGGTTGATAACCGGATTTTGCCAACCCCAAGGCCCGTTGCTTGGCATCGTACAAGAGGTACTCGCGGTTCATGGAGATTCCGTCGGAAGCCCGAAGGTATCCCAGTTTCTTTGCGTCTTTGGCGCTGGTGGAAACTTTGGCCATGGCAACGTTTTCGAACACCTTGGGCAGAAAAGTCTCCAACCTGACGTCTACGCCAGCAGGAATGTTCTCCAGAGAACGAATGACCATTTCCTTGTTGCCACCGCCACCTGGTATCAGACCAACGCCCACTTCCACCAGGCCGACGTAGCTTTCTGCAAAGGCCTGGATGTGATCGGCAGGGAAACACACTTCCATGCCACCGCCTAGCGCCATGCTGAAAGGGGCTGCAACCACGGGTTTATCTGAGTATTTCAGTTTCATCATGGCCTGCTGGAACTGGTTTACGGTGGCGTTGATGTCTTCCCAGTTCTCGTCCTGGGCTTCCATCAACATGAGCATCAGATTTGCCCCCACGCAGAAGTTTGAAGCTTCATTGCCAATGACGAGGGCGTCCCAGTTGTCCGACACTTCATCCACAGCGTAGCTCACCATTTGAATGACATCCGCGCCCAGGGCCTGCTTGGGCGAATGAAACTCCAGACACGCCACGCCGTCGCCAATATCTATCAAGCTGGCGCCAGAGTTCTTTTTAATGAGTTTTCCTGCGTTTTTCAGTTGTGCCAGCGAAATTTCCTCAATGCGGTGTTCCTGCGTCCGGTACTCTCCGTTACCAATGTAGAATTGGCGCATCTGTTCATGTGTCTTGTCATAAAAGGATCCCTTGCCCGCCGCCAACATTTCCTCCACGAAAGCGGGGATGGTCTCTCCTTCTTCTTTCATTCGGGCAGCGGATTTTTCCACACCGATGGCGTCCCATGTTTCATAGGGGCCAAGTTCCCAATTGAAGCCCCACCTCATGGCCTCGTCCACCGCCACAATGTCATCGGCAATCTCTGCCTGAATTTGCGCAGTGTAGAGCAGCGTTTGCTTGAGGATTTCCCAGGCAAACAGACTGGCGTTGTCCTTGCCGTAAACCATGGCCCGCAACTTGGCTGCAACGCCGGAAGCCTGTTTGGCTGCATCCAGAGCCGCAGATTTCACCTTGCGCCTAGGCCGGTACTCCAGCGTCTCCAAGTCCAGCGCCAGAATCTCTTTCCCCACTTCTGTCTTCACACGTTTGAAAAACCCCTGTCCGGCTTTTTCACCCAACCAGTGGTTTTCCAGCATTTTCTCAATGTACTGTGGTACCTGGAATGCCGCCTTCTCCCACGCTGGTTCCACCGATTGTTGCACGTTTTTTGCCACATGGGCAAAGGTGTCCAGCCCGACGACATCGAGAGTGCGGAACGTTGCGCTTTTGGGCCGGCCCATGGCCGGGCCCGTGAGAGCATCCACCTCATCCACACCCAGCCCGTATGTCTTCATGGCCGCTAGGGTAATCAGGAGTCCGTAGGTACCGATTCGATTGGCAATAAAGTTTGGAGTGTCCTTGGCAAACACCACGCCTTTTCCCAGCCTGCGTTCGCCAAAGCGTTCCATGAACGCCAAAATTTCTTCATCTGTATCTGGTCCAGGGATAATCTCCAACAGCTTCATATACCGTGGTGGGTTGAAAAAGTGCGTACCCAGGAATCGTTTACGGAACGAGGGTTTGCAGTTGGCCAACATTTTTTCAATGGAGATGCCGGACGTGTTGGAACTGACGATGGTCTGTGGTCCCACCACCTGCTCTACCTTGGCCAGGAGTTGTTGCTTGATGGCAAGGTTCTCCACCACGGCTTCAATGACCCAATCACAGTTGGCCAGTTTGGCCAAGTCGTCGTCAAAATTCCCAATCTCGATGAGTGCTGCGTCGTCAGCGTCAAAAAACGCCGCCGGTTTCGCCTTTTTTGCTGCAGCCAAGCCTGCCGCGGCAATCTGGTTGCGCATGGCCTTGTCGTTCAAGGCCAACCCTTTGCCCGTTGCCTCGTCGCTCAACTTTTGCGGCACGATATCCAGGAGCAGTACGGGAATCCCTGCATTGGTCAAATGGGCAGCAATTGCCGCTCCCATGACCCCGGCACCCAACACGGCCGCCTTGCGTATTTTTTCCGTCACAGTCGTTAGTCCTCCTCTGTATTGCCGGCCAGTTACCGACCAGTCGGTAGGTTCTCTCATATCATAACAAAAGGAGCGTAGTTTGAATAGATGGAATTGTTTGAGGGTTAGTAAATTTTATTCGCTGACAACGGGCTCTTCGTAGTTTCGGAATTGCTCCACTTTCTGTGCAAAGGCTGCTTGCAGGCGGGGTACCACAGCATGGGTGGCAGACGTCCACAGCGTCTCCAACGCTTCCGGCATCCGCATTAAGGAGGGGCTGGGAACATCGGGCAAGTCATAGAGCAGCGCTTCGCGCTTCGCGTCCACGAGAACCGCCTCGACACCCAATATCTCCAGAGTGGTGCTGGTGACAAATGCTTCGTCCATGTCCCTGATTTCGTCCAGGGTCACTGTCTGCTCTGCCACGTTGTAGCCCAGGTCCTTCACTAACTGCAACACGAACCGGCGTGTAATTCCGCCGAGAATATAGCGGTTTGCAGGGGCAGTGAAAACTTCATGTCCCTTCACGAACCACGCGTTACTGCTGCATCCCTCGGTGATATCTCCTTCTCTGACCAGCAACGCTTCCGAGGCTCCCACGCGGTGGGCTACTTCCTTGGCCATGACATTAGGCAACAAATTGATGGACTTCACCCAGGCATTGCTCCAACGTTCGTCTGGATAGCACAGGACCTTTCCGCTTTTCTGTGAAGGCCCAGACCCCACGGGTCGAACCGACAGGGTGACGGAAGGCTGGACCTGGGGAAACAAGTGCGATCGCGCAGCAATTCCCCTGGTGACCTGCCAGTACACCGTCGCTTCCGCTTCGCCACTGCGGCGAACGGCTTCGCCAATAATTTGCGTCCACTCCCCCTGGGTATGGGGATTCGTCAAACCAATGCCGTCACAGCTGCGCTGCAGCCGCTCCAAGTGCCAAGGCAGGAGGAAAGGCCTACCCCCGTAAACCCGGACAACTTCGTAGACGCCGTCGCCAAACTGGTGTCCCCGTTCATCCGTCGGAATGTGTGCCTCGTTCTCCGTCACAAACTCCCCGTTTACGTAAAACACAGAACTCATGAAAACTCCTCACTTTCCCTGCGGATTTCATAGAACTACGAGAACGCGAGCCATTTCACTGGTTTTCGAATTTCAGGTATTATGGAAAGCGTATCCTACTATGGGGCAAAGTCAACCGGAAATGTGGTGGCTTAATCTTGGAACACTGTGTTTTCTGCAAAATTGTCCGTGGCGAACTGCCGTCGAGAAAGGTTTGGGAAACTGAAAATTTACTGGCCTTTGAAGACATTCGTCCCCAGGCCCCTGTTCATGTTCTGCTGATTCCCAAGAAGCACATTGTCTCCACTCAGGATGTGGGCGAAGAGGACAGAGCATTGATGGGAGAACTGCACGTAACCATTGCACAGGTGGCAACAAAGTTAAACATCGCGGAAACAGGCTATCGCGTTGTTGCCAATACAGGGTTTCACGGACAACAGACAGTCGGGCACCTGCACTACCATATCCTCGGCGGCCGACAGATGGGGTGGCCCCCGGGGTAGGCTATGGCTACGGCTGTGGCTATGGCTACGGCTGTGGCTATGGCTACGGCTGAACCTTCAGAGTACCCTCCATCCCCTTCTCGGGCACCCCATTTTTATCTGAATAGTAGCGAAAAGAACCTGCCTTCGTCGGCCGAAATTCAATGGAAGTCCGTTCTCCCGGATTGAGATTGGAAGTAAAAACATAAAAATCAGGAATGACAAAGTTATGTACTTTCAATCCCCGATTTACCACATCTATATGCAACGGTTGCCTTTCTGTAGCAGTCATGCTTGCCGGTTGGATGCGTCCGTCGAGGAGCACGACCTGAACTCTGGTTTGGGCCCAGACGGGGCTTGCCGTGGCAACAAAAACCGCTGTAACCGATATGACATGTAGCGCTGATTTTACCGCTCTCATCTTGTCACCTCAGTGCTAAAATGCACCAATGGAAGAAGCGATATGCGCAAAGAAGACATAGACACACAGGCTCGCCCAAAAAAGTCCGTTCAAAGCACCGGCAATGACGTCGGTAAGGTAGTGAAGCCCTGTGTAAACTCTCGAAATACACAGCAGCACACCCAGAACCAGCAACACCGTGCCATATCCAGGAACCGCCAGCATACTGACGGAAAGAGCAAGAGCGCCTGTGGCGTGGTTACTGGGAAAGGATTTGCCTCGCGCATGTTCCAACAGTGGCGGAAATCCGTGGATTTCAAAGGGGCGCAGCCGATGAAAGAGCCGGGCAATGGGTTCATTACCGAAACGACCGAGGACGGCTGCCGCCACAGCCACAAATGGGTGTCCACAGGGAAGCCACCATGGACCTGATTGCATAGTGATGCCCAGGTCCGTACTGGCCATAAAAATCAGGAACAACATGACGATAGGCGTCCATTGGCCAATGACCATCATGGCTGCGTCAAGGGTTGGATAACGGTTCCATTTGGAAAGCACAAATCGTACCGTTGTGTAGTCAAGTCGTTCCATGATGGGCCGAAAGGACAAACTCTCACCTAGTTCCCGGAGTCGCTATTTGTAACAGGCGTGTCCGTACCACGAGCAAGTTGGACGGACAGATTTTGCTGTAGGGACTTGTCAAACGCTGGTACGTTTGTTAGCTCCAAGTCGCCTTCATGGTTGTAAGTGTACGCCTGATGGCTGAAATTTGCGCTGCCAATTATAAAGCACTTGCCTTCGTCCACGTCTACAATCTTGGCGTGCATCCATTCGTTTTGATAGGTTCGATAGAACCTTACGGTCATGCCGGCAGCTCGCAGGGTTGTGGCCGTTTTCGTGTTGAGGTACTGGTTAGGATCGAGCAAGACCTGCACCTGTACACCGCGGCGGGCATCCGCTTCCAAGGCATCAATCACATCGTAATCAGATACGTCAAATCCTTCAAGGCGAACAGATTTTTGTGCGCGGCTGATTGCGGTGACCACCGCCGGCCCGATTTGGGTGTCCGTAAGGAGCGGAAGTTGAGTGCTGGGTGCGGCTGCAGGCTGGTTCTGAGAGCGCTGCCAGTCCCAGCGAAAAACGCCTAAAAAGGATGGATTGGGTTGAGAGAGATACACGGAAGCGTCGTTGTTCTGCCAACTGCTGGCGCCAAAATTCATTCCGCCAATGAGGACCCCGGCTGTCTTTCCATCCGTAATCAACATTTTGATATGACAGATGCCCTGATGAATGGGCAGGGAAGTAATGGGCACTCCGGCCTTCTGCAGGGTGGGAACGGCCGTATCCTGAGAATGAGATTCTGTAGCATCGACGACAACGCGGACATCCACACCCCGCTGTCTGGCGTTGACGAGGGCTTGCAGAATATCGGGATCGGACAGTTCATAGATGTCCAGGTACGCCATGTGGGCACTGCCGTTAATCATCTCCAGTGCTTGTTGCTTGACATCCGGGCCCCAGTCGAGAGTCATTCCCGTTTCCGTGACAGCGGCCGGCATGGGATTTGTAGTGTCGACGGCAGGTTGGGTACCGCAGGCGGTGAGTGAGAGAGCAGCAAGCAGGACGGTTGTGGCGGAGATAAATTTGGCTGGTTTGTTCATGAAAACACCCCGTTGTCGTTTGATGGAATCACAAGGTTGAACTTCTGCCCCGCCATACTGCTTCCCTGTTTACAATTGAATAAATTTACAATAAAATACATGTTTCTCCAACGAGGATACGACTCTGCTCCCCGCCGCTCAGTTCTCCTGTAGTGACCAAATGTCGGAAACTACAAGTTGCGGATGAGATCCGTCACGGCACTGCACAGTGCCTCTCACGCCAACCAAGCGCCCATAAGGTGTAAAGAGGACTGCACCACGCGACTGATAGACATCCTCAAACATGGTGGCGTCAACAAAGCCAGTCTCGTCCTCCAACGTGAAAAACACAGTGGTTCGACCGCTCCTGGTTGGTGGCCGATGGGGGCGGACAACCAGCCCTGCCGTTTGCAACCGGGTCCCATGGGCACTGGCTTGCACCTCCTTGGCCGTCAGATACTGTGGGGATTGCAGAAATGGACGGAGAATATCCAGCCAGTGGCCGGAAACCCCCACGCCCATAAGGTTGTATTCGTCTACCAAGTTTTGAATAAGCTGCTCGGATTCCTGCCTTTGGGCATTGGTTTCAATGTCGTTTTCTCGGCGCACATCCACTTGGCGGATATGAGCTTTGTGCTCACGGTTCGCATTTCCTTCCGGCGTACAAACACCCTGGTCAAACAACGGCAATTTATCCGTACGCCGTGCGAACCACTGCGGTAACTGCCACAAAAGGTCCCTTCGCAAAGTTCCCGCCAAGGCGTCAAAAGCGCCGACCCGCACCATGCGTTCAGCAGACAACCGATCCAGAGACGGTACTCGGCGAATACAGTCTTCAACAGACTGAAATGCACCATACCCGTCCCGTTCCAATGCCAGTTTCTCCGCCAAATCTTGACGAAAGCCTTTCAGCAAAGAAAAACCCAAATATATTTTGTTTCCTTCCACCAGACTCTGCCACCGGCTCCGGTTCACATCCAAACCGACGATTTCAATGTTCCGCTGTCGCGCTGCGGCACAGACAACATGAACGGGATAGTAGCCCATGGGATACTGATTGAGAATGGCCGCAAAAAACTCTGCCGGATAGTAATGGGCTAGGTAGGCTGTTTTATAGGCAGTGGTGGCGAAAGCTGCCGCATGGGCTTCGCAGAACCCGTAGCTGGCATAACCTTGGATATATGAAAAAATCGTACTCGCGGTGTCTTCATCCACGCCACATTCGCTAGCCTTTTCCAAAAACCTCTGACCAATGCGATTCATTTCCGCACTGGACCTAGCGTGGCTCATGACCCGTCGCAGTTCATCCGCTTCACCTGGCGTAAAATTGGCAATCACCGTGGCAATTTCAATGACTTGCTCCTGAAACAAAACAACTCCATAGGTTTTCCCAAGAATCGGTTCCAGCTTGGGATGTAAATAGGATATTTTCTCCACACCGTGGCGGCGGTGCACAAAGGGATCGACCATATTCCCCTTGATGGGGCCAGGCCGAATCAATGCCACACTAGCCACGATATCCTCCAGACCTGTAGGCTTCAGCCGTGTTTGCAATGCACGCTGGGCAGGGCTCTCCAATTGAAACACGCCAATGGTTTCGCCTCGGGCAATCATAGCAAAAGTGCTTTCATCCTCCAGCGGAATCCTGTCGTAATCAAGGGCATGCCCCTGCCGCTCACGCAAGACCACTGTATCCTCCACGGCTGACATGGTACGCAAGGACAGCAAATCCAGTTTGACCAGTCCCACTTCTTCAACAGCATGTTTATCAAAGGGCGTCATCCACTCCCCTTTCGCCGATGGCTGCAATGAGGTGACTTCGTATAAAGGGCGTGACGCAATAATCAACCCTCCCACATGCATCCCAAAATGCCTTGGATAACCGGCGACTTGGGCGGCCAGTTTCCACAGCCAGGGCAGTTGCTTTTCATACTGACTAAACCCTTTCATCTCCGGTACGCGCTGAAATAGCGCCTGCAAATCATCGGAGTGGGCCATTGCGGGAACCCGTTTGGCAATTTTGTCGAGAACTTCAGCCGGTATGGCCAGGGCAGACCCAATTTCGCGAATGGCGGAGCGCCCGCGAAAGGTCTGCAAAGTGGCAATGCGAGCCACGTGATTTTCTCCGTAGGTGCGATATACATAGTCCATCACTTCATCTCGACGCCGACTGTCAAAATCGATGTCAATGTCCGGTTTCTCCGCCCGTTCCAAGCTCATGAAGCGTTCAAAGAGCAGTCCCCGTCCCGCAGCGTCCACATCTGTAATATAGAGACAGTAGGCTACAGCCGAATCCGCGGCTGAGCCCCTCCCCGCACAGCGAATCCGATGTTCTCTGGCAAAGCGGACGATATCCCAGACAACGAGAAAATAGTCCACATACCCCAATTGTTCAATAATGTTCAACTCGTAATCCAATCGTTGGCTGGTGACTGCATCCAGTGTTCCATAGCGCTGCCGCGCCCCTTCGTAGACCAGTTCCCGCAAGTAGTGCCCTGCGTCCCTCCGTGGCGGCAGACGATATTCTGGAAACCATGTGGTCCCTGTTTGCAACACGGGCTGGCAGCGTTCCGCTATGGCCATTGCGTTGGAGAGAGCTTGCGGATAACGTTCAAATCGGAATTGTGCCTCCTTGGCCGAGTACAGAAAATGGGCATCATTCAAAGGGCGATGTGAACTGGGAGTGTAAATGTCAATGCGATGGCGAATACAGCTGAGCACATCGTAAACGGGAAATTCCTGTTTCGTGCTGTGATGAACATTGCCGGTGGCAACGAGTGGGACAGAAAGATACTCGCTCAACTCCTGCAAGCGCCGGTTCAGCCAATCAGTGCGGGGATAAAAGTCGTTTTGGATTTCAAGAAAATAGGACCCGTGAAAAGCGTCCCAATACTTTTTGGCTACAGCAAGCGCTTCATTGGGCTGGTGATTCAACAAGTGCTGAGCCACCAGCCCTTTACGGCATCCGGACAGCACTACCAAACCGGCACTTCGGGCAAACAGTTGCCTCTCCGGCAAACGCGGATTGACTCTGCCATCACCACCGCTGTGTGCCAGCGTCAGGCACTCGCACAGGTGCTTGTACCCCTCCTGATTTTCTGCCAGTAAAGTCAAGTGTGTTCCATCTTCCAGGGTGACCTCCGCGCCAGAAATGGGTTTGATGCCATAAACAGCCGCCCATTTATGAAATTCGGGGAGTCCCGCTATGGTATTGTAATCCGTCAAAGCCATCGCCGGCATTTCCCACATAGCAGCCTGCGCAACCAAAGTCTCAATTTTGCTGGCTCCATCCAAAAATGAAAAGGGAGAATGACAATGAAGATGAACAAATCCTCCGTTTATCATAAGCATCAATCCCAAACCTTATAAATCACCCAGTTTTTTTCGCAGCCTTCCAAATCAAACACTTGATGGAGGTCTGTGTACACGCGTAACATTTGCCGTGTTCCTTCACCCTTCCACCACAGTCCCGTCTCAACCCAGGAGTCTACGTAAGCGACTACCCGATGAAATTCTTTTCCATTCCAAAAAGCGGCCGGGAAATGATTTTGCCACTCATCTACCTGAATGGGTCGTCTGACAATTCGAGTCACTGCGCATCCATAGCCTCCAGGCGAAGTTCCCGGAAACCCGCCTTCATTCCCAGTTTCAATTTGTTCGGAAATTTTCTGTTGACATGGAGCAGGACATCGTGAAGTCTTTCTGCGCTTTGATATTGAATGGGCAAAACCCGGTTGTTTTTGACTGTGAACTGCAACTGTTGGCCCTTGACGGAACACAGTTCGCGGACGGAAATTTCCAATAGACAAATACTTTCTTCGCGAATTTTCGCCAACTCAAGCAACAGGGGCGGCGCCAGCGCTTCCCTGTTGCTTAAAACTTTTCCAAAAACTCTGGAAGACACTTGCACACCCTTGTCTTCTGTTTCCCATCTCGTTTCCATCCTTTTGGTTCCCAGTCCCCACTGAAACATGGATCTGCAAAGTTTATTCATAAGACCTTCGGCAATTTGAGGCAAAACCGCAATCGTCGCAGCTTCACCTGCGGGCGCCGTCCAGGTTGCACTGAAGGTTTCAGGTACAGGGGGGGATCCGGTAGCAATGGGCGCATTGCTTTGAAACATTTCTTTCACTTGCCAAATTTCCTTGCCAAAATGAACCTTCAAATTTTCATCGGGGATGGACTGCAACTGACCAAAGGTCTTCACGCCTAGCGCCAGAAGGTCATAACGAACAGACTTGGGCAAAACCCACATTGCGGTCATGGGAAACTGGTGCAGCCACCGGTCTGTCGTTGTTGTTGAAGTGGAGCTGAAACCCTGCCCTTTCCGCCAAATGCGAGGAGACACAATTAATCGCTGCTGCTTAAAAGCAAATACCCCCATTTCCGGCACACGACCGATTCGGTGCCATTCCACAAGGGCTCTTGCCGCACCTTTTGATTCCGCAAAACCAATACAAATTCGCTGCTCATCGGACAATGCACTGTGACAGTCGGACAGAATCTGGCGCACCTCCCTGGGAGCACCCTCTGTAACCGGAATCTGCGCGTAGAATCGCCTGCAATCCACCACTTCCAGCCAAGGGGTATAGGTTTTGACGATATTGTGCAACGTCTCCATGACCGTCGTCAGTTGGGGTGAAAAGGGATGGAAATCCATGGAGGGGGCCAACGCCCTCGCGGCTTTTTCCGTCATGCCTTCCCGGATTCCTTGATTTCTGGCTGAAACAGAAGCGTCCAAAACGGTACCGTTTTGAACCACGGCCCAGAAGTGTTCTGAGGACTGGGCCAACACACCTTCACATTGAGCAAACAGTGTATACCTCAAAATTTTTGCCCCCCAACGAGAACATATGTTCTTGTTAGGGATTATACTCCCCGTTTTTACGAAACACAAACATGTGTTCGGTTAAAAATTGTCCATTCAGTCCTTTAATTTGTATTTTTGGATTCTAATTATTTTGTGGGAATAGCCATAGGAATGAAACATTTTTCTTGTGGGAATCGTCTATATTGTTAGAAAACCGTCTATATTGGTAAGGAAGATACCAAAGAGGGGGTATTGACATGGGCATAGGGCTAGTTGTCATTATTGTTACCTTAAGCTGCGTGCTAGGACTGTTCTCCCGTCAGGTGTTACATTCCGATGTAGCTGATCCATCCCTGGACACACAAGCAAGCAGCGAAAGCGCATCCGCACCCGCCGATACGCACCAGCCGCATCCAAACGCCATTTAGGCTCCATTCAACATCAATTCAAGAGCCGTTCAAATTCCGTTTGTGTTTCCTTAGTAGCAGGGTTTTTCATGAACATCGCTTCCGTGGCTTCTTGGCTAACAGAACTTTCCTGCCCACTGTTTCATCTTTTCACTTGAAATTCCAGTTGCAAAGCGGACATTCCTCTGTTGAACAACTCCCGCTGTAGACTGACCACACAGTCTTTGAACTAATTCCGTTTCTTGCCGCCACACCGAAAGTGTCCTCTTCCCTTCAATTGTTGTCACGTTCTGTTCAACCACTGTCACATCATCCTGAATTTCGTCAGATTCTGTAACAGAATCCTCGTTTACATCATTCCAGTTCACAGCTTGTAGCCACTCCGCCGTCAGGGTATGAGCTTCATCCATCAAGCCGGAAAGGGGTAGCCCCACAAATTCCAGAGTTCTTCCCGGATCCGTTTCCATCTGCTGCAACATGCTTTCCAGCACTGCAATCATGTGGATACAAGGCTTATTTGGTGACGAACAGGAGCAAATGGCCTCTTTCTGCATCTTTTCCAGATAATCTGCTTCCGGAAATAACTGCAGACCCGCAGAGGCTACAAATTCAAGAAATTCCTCATTCCACTGTCGATTTAAAAAATCAGCCTGCCAGTCAGGTCGCCGCGCCAACCATGTGGCGACCTGGCGGTGATACGACGCCCACCACGCTACCACCGGAATTTTCAGCGCAAAACCGTTCCTTCCCAGTCCGCCGGTGAGCCACTTAACCTTTGCTTCGATTCCGCTCTGGCGAATGATGACAATCTCCACGCGACTCTGCCTGGATGTCCCCTTCAGACGCCGGCCCTGCTCCTGCTCCAGTTCCCTCAGAAACAGTCTCCACCGCTGCACAATGCCGGATTTCTTTGGTGTGGCCATTATTCGTCCACCTCCATTGCAGCTTCCACGTCCAAAGCAAAAAGTGACCGCAACTCTCCGTCATCCATTTCCGTGAGCCACGCTTCAGACTCGCCCACAATGGCGGCCGACAGTGTTCTCTTTGCGGTAATCAACTCGTCGATGCGTTCCTCCAGTGTACCGGAGCAAACGAGCTTGTGGACCTGAACGTCCTTGGTCTGGCCAATGCGAAAAGCGCGATCGGTGGCCTGGTCTTCCACAGCAGGGTTCCACCACCTGTCAAAGTGAAAAACATGGTTTGCTCGCGTCAAGTTCAAGCCCACTCCCCCCGCCTTTAGAGACAACACCAAAACAGGGGATTTGTCCACTCCTTCCTGAAAATTACGGACAATCTCCCCCCGCGCCGCAGCCGACAGTCCGCCGTGAAGAAACTGCGGCCGCCAACCGAAACGACTCTCCACAGCATCGCGTATCAACTCACCCATGTCGCGAAATTGCGTAAAAATAAGGCAGCTATCCTCTTCATCGGTCACATCTTCAATCAAGTCCAGTAGCATTTTTAGCTTGGCCGATCGCGCTGTTTGATTGCTTCCTCCCATAACCAAGCAGGGGTGGTCACACACCTGTTTTAGCCGCACCAGCGCTGCGAGAATTTGACCGCGTCTCGACATCTGCGCCGCGGAGGAAATTCCGGACCATAAGCGATTCACAATGGATTGATACAACGCAGCCTGTTCGGCCGTAAGCCCGGCATACTCCCGGACCTCCCACTTTTCAGGCAGTTCCACCTGAATGGCTGCGTCCGTTTTCCTGCGCCGCAGCAATACCGGCCGCAGCAGAACCTGAATCCGCTTTGCCGCAGGACCAGCGGGTTCCTGCTGAATCTTGCCGGCGAACTCCCTGCGAAACCAATTGAGGTTCCCCAGGTATCCGGGATTCACAAAGTCCATAATGGACCACAGTTCCTCCAACCGGTTTTCCACCGGTGTTCCCGTCAGCGCTATGGCGTGAAAGGTAGACAACTGCCGGATAGCGCCTGCTTGTTTGGTTTCCGTATTCTTGACATTCTGGGCCTCGTCCGCCACCACCGCATCCCACTGAATCTGCGACAACGACTCCATATCGCGCACCAGCGTCGCGTAGGTCGTCATCACCACGTCCACATTCCGGACAGCTTCTTGGATGGGCAGTTCCCCGCTTGCCAACGCCATGTTCCGTTGGCTTCCGTGGTGGATGTGCACCGTTAACCCCGGCGTAAATCGCTGCATTTCCGATCGCCAATTTTGCAGGAGAGACGTGGGACAAACCAGCAAGTGCGTACCTCGGGTCAAGTGCTGCTCCTTTAAATACATGAAATACGCCAGAACCTGAATCGTCTTTCCCAGTCCCATGTCGTCCGCCAAACATCCGCCCAATCCCAGTTGCCGCAAGTGTACCAACCAGGAGAAGCCTTTTTCCTGGTATTGGCGAAGGGTGCCGTTAAAACCGGCAGGCGCAGGCAACAGCACAGGTTCCTGGGCATGCCTCAACGCATCCATCCAACGCTCTGCGGATGCTGCTTCCAGGCCGTAACTGATGTCAACGGGGACACCATCCTCTTCATCCAGTGCCAGCACCCTGGAAAACTGCAGCAAATTCGTTTCACGTCTGTCCTGTGACAGTCCTTCAAAAGTTCGAATCTGCTTGAGAATCTCCTGAATGGGAACCAAACGCCAGGTACCGTTCAACTCAATGTAGGGTGAATGTTCCGCCACCATCTCTTGAAACTGCTCCTTGGAGAGTTCCAAGTCTCCCACGACCAACGACCAATCGAAGTCCACAAGCTGTTTGGCGTCAAACCAGCTTTCCACAGCACGACTTGACTGCGAAGTCTTTGGTGGAGTATTCCGGTTCCGTTTTACCTGTACCCGAATGCGGATATCCTTGCTTTCCAAAGCGTCAATTCGAGGAGACTTTACGGTAATTCCCAATTGGTGTAACTGCGGCAATTGCTCATAGAGCAAGGCAAGCAACTCATTGGGAGCCACGACAGCCTCATAGGGAGCCTGTTGCCGAAGAGACTGATGGATTGCCGCAGATACCTCTCCCGCTTGCCTGAGCCTCGGTAGAAACCAGCTATCCGGTTCCAGCAGGTATTCACAGCCCACTACCACTTTCCGGTTAGACTGCCGCCACCAGCTTTGCAAGGAGAGGCGCTGATTCCAGTGATTGTGCGCAAGAAAATAAACCAGTCTCCAGTCGCCGCCTGGTGCATCCCCTAGCGGAGGAACCAATTCCATCTCCAGGTGCCATGTGCTTGCTCCAGAGTCGTCAAGCATATTCTCAAACGTCCACCCGCTGTTGGCGAACGTCTTTTTCACGAGCCTCCAGACCAACCAGCTGTCGGCGGCAAAGGGTTCCCTTTTCCCGCTGTTTAACTGCGCCTGCCAATTGCTCATCAGTTCCTGCTCACCACGATAGGGAAGCCTGGCAGCACTCTCAGTGGCCGGGAAAGTGGAATCCCCTGTGTTTTCCTGAAGCCTCTGTACAAATTGGTCCACACAGTAGCAAAGCCACACATCCACCAGGGTTTGTCCATGATTCTCCTGCTTCCAGGCTGTACTGGGCTGCCAATCCGATGCAAACAGATTGTTGGCCAGACACACATAGAGTCGGCGCAGCGCCAGAACATAGCTGTCCGTAAAACGTGGTAACCACATTGCCACATGAGGGTGAAGGCCGCTGGCCAGGGCCCAGTCGTCTTCGGTGCTTTCCGTGGTTCCCACCAGCTGGGAAACGAAATCCTTGGTTTCCATGGATGTGGCGGACAGGAAAGGAAGGATATCCTCTTCTCTAACAATCTCCAGGGCCAACCTCCACACGTGTCCGAGCAACTGAAGATTCTCCGCCAACTGAATCGTTGGTTCCTCAGTTTGCAGAAACTCCAGGAAAGTAAACAGTCCGCAAAAATCTGTCAACGCTTCTGTCGGTGTCTCAATGGACAGCACCGCTTCCACTTCCGGCGGCAGTAATGTTTTTATATTCCGCCATTCTCCGGAAGCTGTGCGAAGGGTAACCTGACCGCCTTGCCACCAGTATCTGGACGGCTGGAGAGACCCGCTTACAATCTGCCTGTCGTGGCTGTTATGCGTGGCTGTCATCCCAATCCCCTTTTACTTCATAAGCCAAAATTGACGGCTTCTCCACCTGCGACGAACGGAAGCCTATCCATTCATAGTAACGCAAATCGCTGCGGATATCATATTTTATTGACTTGTCCCGTATTGTTGAATATCTGCACATTGTTAAGTCCAAGTCCCGGGAGAACAAGCGAACTTTCGGACCTAAGTGTTAACGGAGGTCGGCGCCATGAACGGATTTCTCGGCCAACTGATGGTGGATTTTCTAGTAGCTATGGGCATGGTCATTGGCGGTGCCATTCTTGGCGGAATCGGCGCCGTTTTTCGCCATGACTACCCCATGGATGCCATGCTCCTGCTGGCGGAACGTCTTAAAATTTGGGCAATGGTCAGTACGTTGGGCGGAACCATGGATACGCTGCGCGCCATTGAAACCGGGGTCCTGGATGCAAAATTTAGTGTCCTGGGCAAGCAGTTCACGTACCTGACAGCTGCTTTCTTCGGATGCCAGGTGGGTTTTTGGATTATTCGCGCTATCGCAGGTGGAAAGGCAACATCGGCTTTATGAAAAGTCGCGATATCGCCCTGATTTTACTGGGTGGCATAATGGGATGCGCTGTCATGTTGATAATTATGGGAAACCAGTTGCAGACCAGTTATGAGGACCGGAAGAAACTCAGCGATGAGGTAACGGAGTTGCAACAGGAGAAAACGTCTCTGGAGAACCGGCTGCAACAGCCGAATCAACAACCTGTGATTGAGAAAATTCACGTGGATGTGCTGGGGTCTGACGGCGGTGTCACCGAGATCCAGACCATTGATTTTGTCAAAGCGCAACTGGCGTGGCTTATTAACAAGCCACTGTCGCTGTTGGTGACTATGCCTGACCTACCGGTGAAAATGGTGGATGGACGCACCTTTCGCATCGATCAAAAAGAACTGATGGTCCACGTAGAAACGGTCACCGTCAGTGAAACGCTGTACCTGCGGGTGACCGTTTCCAGTGTGAACGACAGCAGTTCATCCTCTTGAGCTTGGCACGAAGTCTTTCCGTGGTGATGAAACAAGCCCTTTCTTACAACGATGATGTCTTCTTTACCGCCGTCAAATCCGGCAAATCACTTCATTCAATTCTTTTGGCGCGTGGTTCAGTGACCTAGCACCGCCTGCTTCAATGACCACCAAGTCTTCAATGCGCACACCGAACTTCCCAGGCAAATAAATGCCAGGTTCAACGCTCATTACCATGCCGACTTCCAGTTTTTCTGTGTTACCGGTCACAACAAAGGGTGCTTCGTGGATTTCAATACCGACACCATGCCCTGTCCGATGCGTAAAGTACTCGCCGTAGCCGCCTTCCTCGATGACTGCGCGGCACGCTCTATCCACTTCCTCCAGAGTTACGCCTGGCTTGGCTGCGGCAATGCCCGCTCGCTGAGCATCCAGCACCAACTGGTAGACTGTCCGAATCTCTTGGGTCGGTTCTCCGAGAATAAAGGTTCGCGTGATATCGCTGCAGTAGTGACGATAGACTCCCCCGGTATCTATGATGACTGTGGAATTCGCCCGTAGTGGAGAAGCGTCCGGTTCGTGGTGGGGGGCCGCACCGTTTTTTGCAGCTGCCAGAATGGGTGGAAAGGACATGTCCTGTGCTTCGCTGTTCCGCCATAAAGCGACGAGGTGCTCCGCCATGGCCGCCTCCGTCTGGCCTACCGACAACTCTGCCTTCATCCGACCTACCACTTCATCTGCCAACTGAGAGGCCTTTTCCAGAGACGCCAGTTCCTCTGCGTCCTTGCAAACGCGTACGCGGCGAATCACATCGTCGCCGAGAATGGGAACATCTTTGGTCTCTACCGCTTTCATCAGCTGCAACACGTGACGGGTTTCCCAGGAACCGTCCACACCGTAAATTCGCTTTGCACCCATCTCTTCGGCAATGATCTTGTAAGGGCTTTCACCGTCCTGCCAAAAATGGGCGCGAATGGGCACCCCCTGAACTTCCTCTGCAAACATTTTGTGGACAACCCAAACGGGGTCCTTGCCTTCAATCATGATGAGCGCATTGGGCCGTTCTCCTGTCTCCAACCATACACCGGTAAAGTAAAAGAGGTTTGCCGGAGACGTTAAAACCATGGCCTGAAATCCGGTCTGACGCAAAATTTGTCCAAAACGGGACAACCGTTGAGCCGTAAAAGTTTCCTGCATTTGCCCGCATCCCCTCTGCATGTCAATTGCTTTCAGTATAGCAGAGCGTTTCAGAAAGTCGTAGACAAATAGAGCACCTTATTTCCTCTATTTTTAGAACATTCACGGATATTTATGGCAGCTTTTCAAAGAATGTGTGAAGTCTAGACCCTTAAGATGGGCCGTTTCAACTGAAACCGGTCTGTTGTGCGAATGTATTCGTCACCTGCCATCCGGCCAATGGGCGCAAGCAAATCAGGAAGGATTTTCCCATCCTCGTAGACGTCGTCATGAATGCGCATGTGAACCACTTCGCCCAAGACAAGACTTCCCGCCCCGGGTTGAGTGCCGAAATTGACAATCTGCAACAGCTTGCACTCCATGGCCACAGGGCTCTCCAGCACACGCGGCGGACGAACCCGCCGGCTGGGCTCCGGTGTCAGCCCGGACACTTTGAATTCGTCAATCTCAGGCGGGAATTCCGGAGCTGTTTCATTCATGGGCCGGACAATTCTGTCCGTAACGGCGTTGACGACAAACTCACCCGTCCGTTCAATATTTCGCAGCGTATCCTTCTTTTCCCCGTCTTCTCCCCTGAGCATGGGGGCAAAGGACAGAATGAAAGGTTGCGGACAGACTGCGTTAAAAAAACTGAAGGCTGCCAAATTCAGCACTCCGGTGTCACTGATGGTGGAGACAAAGGCAATGGGCCGCGGCACTACCGCTCCAACCATCAATTTGTAGACGTTCCGCCAGGACAAATCCTTAGGTGTCAGTTCCATTACTCAGCCTCCAACTGTACATGTACCCCGCATCTTCCACCGCTAGAGCAGGTTTCAGCACCCGCAGGGGACGAAAGGTATCCAACATGACCGCCAGTTCCTCGGTTTTGTTCTTGCCAATACTGGCTTCTGCCGTGCCCGGGTGAGGTCCGTGGGGAATGCCGCTGGGATGCAGCGTGATGGATGCCACCGAGATCCCCTTGCGGCTCATGAAGTTTCCACGAACGTAGTAAATGACTTCGTCGCTGTCAATATTACTGTGATAGTACGGGGCAGGTATACCCTGTGGGTGGTAGTCAAATAGCCTTGGCACAAAGGAACAGACAACAAAATTCGGCCCCATGAAAGTCTGGTGCACCGGCGGCGGTTGATGGACTCTTCCGGTAATGGGTTCAAAATCTCCGATGTTAAAGCAATAGGGATACACGTAGCCGTCCCACCCCACCACGTCAAAGGGGTGGTGAGTGAGAACGATATCTGTGAGGGTTCCGCCGCGAGCCTTGATGCGCACGGCAAAGCTGCCTCTGCGCTCTTCGGGAGGCTTGAATGCAGGCACCCGAATGTCCCGCTCGCAAAAGGGCGCATGTTCGAGAAACTGCCCATACTCATTTCGATACCGCGCCGGGACCTCGATTTGGCCCGGCGTCTGCAAGAGCAGAAAACGAACGGGGCGCTCCAACAGGAACTGGTACACGGTTCCGGCAGGCACCACCAGATAGTCACCGGAATGAAAGTCCAGTTGGCCAAAGTTTGACAACAGGGTACCGCTGCCTTCGTGAATAAAGTATACTTCATCCTCTTCACCGTTCTTGAAGAACCCTGTCATTGAGGCGCCGGCGTAACCCACGCCTAGGCGCACATCGTCGTTGGCCAACAGGAAGACCTGGGCGTCAATGACGTTGGAATCTTGCAGAGTAGCCAACTCAGCGGTGCGGAAATGGCGGTGTCTGAGAGGACCCAACGGCTCCGCCGCCGGCTCTGTCACAGGAATAGCTTCCACTGTCTGCACGGATGTGGGCGGAAATATGTGATACAAAATAGATTCAATCCCCGAAAACCCACGGGTGCCCAGAACCTCCTCCCGGTACAGGGTACCGTCCGGCTGACGAAACTGCGTGTGGCGCTTATGGGGAATTTGTCCTCGCGATACGTAAAAGGGCATGCTTTCACCGACCTTTCGCAATGTGATGAAACGGGCAGCGCCGACCTGCCTGCGCCTCTCCCGCCAGCGCTGTCGCGGGGTAACTATGGATGCGTCCGCCTGGGGGACTGCCCCGCTTCGCCAATCGAGTTTTCCAACGTGCCTAAGCCCTCGACACGAAGTGTCACCCTATCTCCCGGCGCCAGCCAGGGCTGAATTTCCGTTCCCAACTCCAAAATGCAGCCTGTGCCGACGGTGCCCGATGCCAATACGTCCCCCGGCACAAGCCGTGTGTCCCGGGAAGCCCGCTCTATCATTTCCGCAAAAGTATAGTGAATATCCCGAAAATTTCCGGAAGAAATCTGGCGACCGTTAACACTTGCCGTCATGGCTAAATCAAAGCGATTGAGGTCCGAATCCATAAGTCGTGCCGACATCAGTTCTTCCGGCGTGACCAGGTACGGACCCAGAGACGTGGCAAAATCCTTCCCTTTGGCCGGCCCCAACCCAATTTTCATTTCCTCCCGTTGAATGTCCCGGGCACTCCAATCGTTGAGAACGGCGTACCCGGCAATGCAAGCTTCCGCCTCGGGGGCCGAAAGAGAGCCTCCGGGTTTGCCGATGACACAGGCCACTTCCAGTTCAAAGTCTAGTTCTTCGCACCCTTGTGGAATTATGACTGTCTCACCAGGTCCGATAAAGCTGCGGGGATTTCCAAAATAGAAAGCCGCCATGTTGTACCACTCAGGTACCATGTCCAGCCCCCGTTTCCCCCTGCAGGTCGCAACGTGCTGTTCAAAAGCGTAGAAGTCGCGAAAACCAGCGGGTTGAAAAGGCAGTGTTGGTTTTCCTCTGTCCCCGGGAATGGCGCAGCTGCGCGCTGTATCGTCGCCCTTTGCCACGCTATCGGACCACCGAGCGTAAAGGTCCTTGACCACGTCTGCCTCCGTCAGTTGTGCCGCAATCAGCGTTTCCATGCTCCCCAGCGCAGAACACAGCCCTTCGTCAAAAGCCTTGTGAAACCGGCGGCAGTACCAGTCATAAACGTCCTGGACGCAGACAAAACTGTCCTCCCCCACAATTGCCAAGTGTCTTTTTTGTGGCGTTTGCGTGTCATAAACCGTGGCCCATTTCATGGCTACAGGTTGCCTCTGCGTTCTTGTTCCTTTTCAATGGCCTCAAACAGTGCCTTGAAGTTGCCATTGCCAAAACCGCGACTGCCTTTGCGCTGAATAATTTCGATGAAGAACGTGGGTCTGTCCATGAGTGGCTTGCTGAAAATTTGCAGCAGGTACCCCTCTTCATCGCAATCGACAAGAATATTGAGCTTTTCTATTTCCTTGACGTTCTCGTCGATGTCCCCAATGCGGTTCCACAATTCTTCATAATAGGCGTCCGGCGCTTCCAGAAACTCTATTCCTCGGGCTTGTAGGGCAGTGACGGTTTCAATAATATTGTTGGTCTTCAGTGCCACGTGCTGGACACCGGGACAACGATAGTAGTCCAGATACTCCTGAATCTGGGACTTTTTCTTGCCTGCCGCCGGTTCATTGATGGGAAACTTGATTTTTCCTCCGCCATTTTGCATAACTTTGGACATGAGGGCGGAGTATTCCGTGTTGATGTCGTCATCAGAGAAGTGAATGAATTGCTCGAATCCCAGAGCCTGTTCATAGTACCGCACCCAGTAGTCCATCTTGCCCAGTTCCACGTTGCCTACACAGTGATCGATGCCCAGAAAACCCTTGGCAACCCCAGCAAAGGGACTTGTGTCTACAGGCCGATACCCCGGCAGAAAGGCACCGCTGTAATCCCTTCGCTCAATGAAAGAATGGACTGTTTCGCCGTAGGTACCAATGACGGCGCATCTGACAGTACCATTGGCATCAGACACTTCTGTGACGTCTGCGACTCCGACGGCTCCGTGCGCCACGGCATCTCTGTAGGACTTGCCGGCATCGTCCACCAAGAAGGCAATATCCTTGACTCCGTCGCCGTGCATCCGTACAGATTCCACAATGGGACTTTCCGGACCCAGACCAGCGCTGACGACAAAGCGAATATCACCTTGCTCGACAACGTAGGAGACCTTGTCGCGAACTCCGGTCTCCAAACCGGCGTAAGCGGTTGCACGAAATCCATAGCCCTGACACAGGTAGTAAGCAAACTGCTTGGCGTTGCCCACGTAGAATTCCACATAGTCAATGCCTTGCAACGGCAGGTAGTTGGTCATTGCAGTTCCTCCTCTGATTCAAAGTACTTCGCCGGACGAAGCCGCGGCTCCGTCGCAGAAATTAACTATTGACACCGTCGACGGCAAGTGTGGCGAAGTGTATATCTACATATTACTGAAAATTGAGAGTGAACTACAAGATTGCGGGGCAACGCGCTTGTGCGTTAAAGCAACAGAGGCGTTATGGCGAGATCGGATTAGGACGTCATGTCTACGCCTTCTTCTCCCGTGATCAATGGACTGTCCGGATAGGGAAACAAATCGCTCACCCTGACGGTTCGCCCGTACTCGTTTTGAAACACCACGTGTTCTCTTCGCAATTGTCGCGGGCTCTCCAGACCACAGGCTGCTGCCAGCGCAAAGGTTCCCTGACGCATGGCGATGATGTAATTCATGACGCGCCACTGCTTTTCTTCTGGAACCAATGCTGCCTGGTACCTGGGATTCGTGGTGGTAACGCCCGTCGGACACTTGCCTGTATGGCACTGGTACGCCATGATGCAACCGTTGGCCATCATGAAACCGCGAGCCGAATTCACACCGTCCGCCCCAAGTGCTAGGGCAATGGCCACCCTGTCCGGGGAAATTAGCTTGCCCGAAGCAAAGACCGCGACGCGCCGGCGAATGCCATGGCGACGGAGCGCGTCGTCCAGCAGGATGAGTGCTGGATACAACGGCAGCCCCATGGAGTCCGCCATGGATTTGAACGTCGCCCCAGATCCCCCTTCGCTGCCGTCCACGGTAATAAAGTCAGGGAAGATGTCCAGCCGAACCATGTCGGCAATGAACGCATCCAACCGTTCCTTGTCTCCCACCACAATCTTGATGCCCACAGGCTTTCCTCCTTCCTGCTGAAGCATCTGCACAAACTTCATGGTGTCTTCCGTGGACTTGAGGAAAGGAAAGCGATTGGGCGAATTGACCGTTTCGCCAATGGGGACTTTCCGGATAGCGGCAATTTTGTGCGTAACCTTGGCGCCCTCAAGGTGGCCTCCGCGAATTTTGGCACCCTGGGCAAACTTCAACTCAAAGGCTCTGACGCTGGTGTGCAGTGCTTGCCGCCGGAACTCTTCGACGGAAAAATTGCCCGCGTCGTCCCGATAGCCAAAGAGCGCAGGGCCAATTTGAGCCACGACATCCGCGTTGGTGGCCAGGTGCTCAGCGGCAATGCCGCCTTCGCCTGTATTTATCCACGATCCCGCTGCCATTCGCACGCCATTTCCAGTGGATAGAATATAGTTTTCGCCGACGGCGCCGTAGGACGTGGCAGATGCGCCAAAAAAGCCGCGCAGACGCCAGGGATGTTGACGCTGGGCACCGACCACAATTTCGTCGGCCTGTGCATATAGCCAGGGCTTGGCAGTATCGTCCAGTAGCTGTTCCTTTCTTGTGAGCAACCCCTCCTTGACAATTTCATACCGTTTGGCGGGCACTTCCGGCACTGGGTCAACCCGGAGTTCCTCCACCAGTTTTGGAAACATGGAGTTGGAGATATAAAAACCCGGCTGACTGTAGTCCCGCTTCGCTCCAAAACTGATTAAATCGGTTCTATACTTGGCAGAAAACACGAGCCCCGTAAAGTCCGCCCGGGAGAACGGCTGCCCCTGAATATCGTTATCGAACCAGTACTGGCGAAACTCCGGACCCATCTTCTCCAAGAAATACCTCACCCAGCCCAAATACGGATGGGCGCGAATGATGGAATGCTGTGGCTGTCTCGATGCAATAAAGAGAAACAACAGGCCCAATCCAGGCGCGACAATGAAAATCAGGCAGAGAACAATGAGAATCGTCAGTTCCATTGCCCTTACCTCCTTTGCATAGTAAGAATTTTATGTCTAGTCTAACAAAATACAATTCGAATAAAAAAGGCTGTCGATAAGTTCGACAGCGCTCAGGTAGAAATTGTGCCGGCTGCATCTTTGGCGATGCGTCTATTATTTAAACAGACCGCGGAGAACGAAGCTTAGATTGGCGGGACGTTCTGCCAAGCGGCGCATATGGTACCCGTACCAATCTGTCCCGTAAGGAACATAGACGCGCACCGGATGTCCTTCCCGTACCAGCTGCGCCTGGAGATGAGTCGAGATTCCGTAGAGCATTTGAAACTCGTATTTGTTGGTGGAAATGTGATTCTCGGCAATGAACTTCTTGGCATAATTGACAATGCTCTCATCATGAGTGGCAATAGAGGTAAAGCCGTTGCCCTTGAGACTCACTTCCATCATCTTAATAAAGTTTGCGTCCACATCAGCCTTGTCTGGGTAGGCCACTTCCTTGGGCTCCTTGTACGCTCCCTTGACAATTCTCAAGCTGGCCCCTTCCTGAGCCAGTTGAATCACGTCTTCCAGGCTCCGATACAGGTAGGATTGAATCACGATGCCCACATTGTCGTAAGTTTGCTTTAATTCATGATAAATATCCAGGGTAATCTGGCAGTGTGCGGAATCCTCCATATCGATGGTAACCAGCATTCCTGTCTTCTGAGCTGTGTCCAGAATCTGACTCATGTTTTCAAGGCACAGGTTGCGGTCAATATCCAGTCCCATTTGCGTCATCTTTACGGATAAAAAACCGTCAACCTTCGACTCCTGTATTGCCTCCACCGTTTCCACATTCACCTTAGCGCCTTCTCTAGCATCCTCAGGTTTCGATACAAATTCCCCCAGATGGTCGACAACGACGCTCATGTTCTGCTCATTCAAACCCCTAATGGCTTTGATGGCGCTTTCAATGGTCTCGCCAGCAACGAACTTTTGCGCACCCAAGCGCAAACCATAGCGTGTGACCCAGCGGTTGAGCAGCTTGTTCTTGGCTAGCGACAACAGTATAGACCGAAGCAATTGCTCCATCCTTCATCTCTCTTCCTTTTGCCTGACTTGTTGGAACATGGTGAAATCCTAGTATTACAAGTACAATTTTCATTATACACTGTCAAGAACAGAGTTGATTCATCATATTTCGACAAGCTGGTAAAACGAGTTTTGATTTATACCCCCATCTTGTTTATAATTCAATTATCACTGAATTCTTTAATCTATGTATAATTGTCTTATTGTGCATAGGTTTCTGGTTCTGTTATGTCCAAATTTAGTAAGTAAATGTCATATACCATCAGGGGGTATGTAGAACTTTGGGAAAGTTCGTCCACGATTTTGCCAGCTCTTTGCCGTTGTTTGGAAAAGGCGTGATTTTGACCATCGAGATCACGTTTTTATCATTGGTGCTAGCCGTGATGATTGGCGCCATCTTTGCTCTCTTTGCTCTGTCGAGCATCAAGCCTCTGATTTGGCTCAACTCAGTCTATGTCTGGATTGTACGCGGAACACCGCTGATTCTTCAGATTGTCTTTCTCTATTACGCAATGAGCCAGTCCTTCAGAATCAACCTGACAGCCTTTGAGGCGGGAACACTAGCACTGGCCTTTCACAACGGCGCCTATCTCTCCGAGATTTTTCGCGCAGCCATACAAACCATTGACAGAGGTCAGCAGGAAGCTGCCAGTGCCCTTGGCATGAGCAAATCCCTCGCCATGCGCCGAGTCATTGCTCCGCAGGCTGTGAAGCACGCCATCCCGCCCACTATCAACCAATTTATCATTGGCTTGAAAGACTCCTCCCTCGTCGCCTACATTGGCGTCACTGAAACGTATAACGTAGCGCTCGGTGAATACTCCCGGACCTACTTGCCCACGGAGTGGTTTGCCATCGCAGGGGTCTACTATCTGGTACTGACCCTAGTCTTCACCTTGCTGGGTAAATGGGCAGAGCGCCAGCTGGATGTAACTCGGCGAAAACGTCGCCGCGGCACCCTGGGAACCACCGAGGGGGTGTCCGCTTGATTACTATTCAGAACCTCCACAAGAAATTCGGTTCCCTCCACGTTCTCAAAGGAATTCATCTGAATGTCAACCAGAGTGATGTGGTCGTTATCCTTGGAGCCAGTGGTTCAGGGAAAAGCACTATGTTGCGGTGTATGAACGGATTGGAAAAGGCCGACGAAGGCACTATCTGCATTGCCGGTCACGAATTGCACTCCGACGCACAGAACCTGAATTGGGCGCGGCGGGACATTGGTATGGTCTTTCAGCACTTCAACCTGTTTCCGCATCGAACCGTGCTGGAAAACGTCTGTGAGGGACCTGTTTATGTGAAAGGTGTCCGAAAGAGCTGGGCACGGGAACAGGCCATGGATTTACTGGACAGTGTGGGTCTGGCAGACAAGGCTAATGTCTATCCCCAGATGTTGTCCGGTGGGCAGAAGCAGCGCGTCGCCATTGCGCGGGCGTTGGCCATGGAACCCCAGGTGATGCTTTTTGACGAACCTACCTCCGCACTGGATCCGGAACTGGTTGGAGAAGTCCTGAACGTCATGAAGGGGCTCGCGAAGCAGGGCATGACCATGGTTGTGGTGACACATGAAATTGGCTTTGCCAGGGAAGTGGCTGACCGCGTCCTGTTCATGTCCGACGGTGTCATACTGGAGGAAGGCAGTCCACAGGAAATCCTGGATTGTCCCCAGGAAGAGGCAACCAGACAGTTTTTCAGCAAGGTTTTACATTAGCAAAGGCTTCTACCGCCGTTGGCGGTTAAGCATAAATTACACCTTTTGGGGGGATTTGATGAAGAAGATTTTTACAGGTATTACAAGTCTGGCATTGGTTGCAACCGTCGCCGGCTGTGGCGCGGCCGGAGCCAACAACACGCAGACCACAGGTTCCGGCGGCAGCGCTACTAAACCTGTCTTCACCTTTGGTATGAGCGGTGAGTATCCGCCGTTCAATTACAAGGCTTCAAACGGGAAGCTGACCGGTTTTGACGTCGCCATCGGAGATGCGTTGGCCAAGCAGATGGGAATGACGCCGAAACCGGTGACGAACCCCTGGGACACCATCATTGGTGCATTGAACGCAGGCAAGTTTCAGGCCATCATTGGCAGCATGGGGGTGACCAAAAAACGCGAGAAGCAAGTCAACTTTTCCACGCCCTACTACAAATCAGGCGCACAAATCTTCGTACGAGCCGACAACACGTCCATTAAGACTTTGAACGACCTGAAGGGGAAAACCATCGGCGTGGATACCGCAAGTACCTACGCCACCATTGCCAAGCAGGTCACGACCAAGGTACACGGCTACGATAGCGATGTGTTTGCCCTGAAGGACCTGCAGGCCGGGCGTTTGGACGCTGTAATTACAGATAAGCTGGTGGGCGAATACGCCATCAAGGACGCAGGCCTGAAACTCAAACCCGCAGGCAAGCCCTTGACCCTGGACGACATGGCCGTTGCCGTCCGCAAAGATGAACCGCAGTTGCTGAAGAAGATTAACACAGCCCTGAAGACCATTGAAGCCAACGGAACCTATTCAAAAATTTCGAATCAGTACTTCGGCGAGAATCTTTTGACCGATCCTAGTTTGCAGAGTCCACCGTCTTCCGCTAGTTGATGTCACACAAAGAGGCCAGTTTAAGCACCAACAATCCGCTTAAACTGGCCCCTTCTTCCTTCACTGTGGAAATACGTGAGAGAAAACTAAAAGAGAATACTGCTCAAATGAAACCCGCTTTCCCCCACATGGTAGCCGAGAACAAATCCCAGCAATGCGAGAAAACCAATCCAGAACAGCACAGCCAAAATCGTAAACAACCACTTCACGGCTTTTCTGCGCAAATAGGTGCAGGCTACGGCAATGACCAGCAAGAGGACCAAAAGTGCATACAGCAACGGACAACTCTCCATTCGTTTGGTTGAAGGCCAGGACTCGCGAAAATGCAGCCGGACGGCGGAAATGCACGACTGCGCAACTGCACGACTGCACGACTGCGCAACTGCACGACTGCGCAACTGAACGACTGGACTACTGGCGGCGTGAAGTGGGGAGCAACCGCTCAGTGCTGGCCGTGCGCTCCGGTTCCCACGTCTCAGGCCTCTTCGCGTCAAACTGTTCCAGAAAATGAATGACCTCGTGAGTGATAGCCGTGGGCGTCGACGCTCCGGCCGTTACAGCCACGGTTGCTGCAGATTTCAGCCATTCCAATTGAATTTCAGTGACGTCAGCGACTCTGTGAGCCGTTGTTCCAGCGACTTCTTCCGCAACCTGGGCCAGACGGTTGGAATTATTGCTTCTGGGATCCCCCACCACGATACACAGGTCCGCCTGCCGGGCCTGCTCTGCCACTGCCTGCTGTCGCGTCTGTGTCGCCATGCAGATTTCGTTGTAGACTTGTGCCTGTGGGTACCGCTGCAACACTTTTTCCGTGAGTTCGGCGGTATCCCACTGACTCATGGTGGTTTGATTGGTCACGGCAATGCGTGTGTTGTCAATCTCCAGGTTCTCAATGTCCTGGAGATTCTCCACCAGAAACACGTGGTTTGGAGCAACGCCGCAGGCCCCTTCCGGCTCAGGGTGGCCCTTTCGGCCAATGTAAATGATATCATAACCCGCATTCACCTTTTCCAGAATCAGGTCATGGGTTCGGGTTACGTCCGGACAGGTAGCGTCAATCACCCGCAGCCCCCGTTCCACGGCTCTGCGCTTCACTTCCGGTGACACACCATGGGCCGTAAAAATAACCGTTCCCTGTTTGACCTGCTCCAACAGTTCCAGGCGATTGGCTCCATCCAACGTGATGATGCCGGCTTGTTCGAAGGCGTCAACCACATGCTGATTGTGAACAATCATGCCAAGAATGTATATGGGACGGGGCAGTGCAGTATCGTCTGCCGCCTGTTTGGCAAGAACCATGGCATCGACAACGCCATAACAATACCCTCGCGGAGTAATTCGAATGACTTTCATGACTGCACCCCTTTCTTCAAACCGTCGCTACCATGCACTGGCTATTTCTGCGGCTGGGCGTCCGGTCTGAATTCATGTAACAAGTCCTGTTTCAAATCCCACAACTGCTGGGACAAGTCCACATGGTAAATATGGGGATTCACCGGTCGCAACACTTCCGATGGAAAGCGGCTCATAGAGTCTTCTGTATGTCGGCGAATCGCCTTGATTGCAGGTAGATGATACACCAATTTTCCGTTCAGGAATATTGGTTGCAGCAACTCCTGAGCCTCGTAGTCGCGGAGAACCTTGCGCTTATATGTGTGAACAGGATGAAACAACTCCAGAGGCTCTCCCGGATTCAGTTGTTCACCGTCCAGAACAATGAGGTCCGCTGAAGCATATCCCTTGTCATACAGCCTCAAAACCCGTTTCTTTCCTGGATTCGTCACCTTTGCCGGATTCTCAGAAACCTTGATGGTAGGTTTGAGCACACCGTCCTCGTACTGTGCAACCAGCTTGTACACCGCTCCCAACGCAGGACAGTCATAACTGGTGATGAGGTGGGTTCCAACGCCCCAAGAGGTAATCTCCGCACCCTGCAGAATCAATTCACGAATGGTGTATTCATCCAAATCGGAAGACGCAATAATCGCCACGTCATGCAAACCGGCTTCATCCAGAAGCTTTCGAGCCCGTTTGGACAAATACGCCAAATCCCCACTGTCGATGCGAATGGACTGCAGTCGCTTGCCCTGCGCTTCCAGTTCCTTCGCCACGGTAATGGCATGAGGAATGCCACTTTTCAGAACATCGTAGGTATCCACCAGGAGTGCGACATTGTTGGGAAAACTCTCTGCATAAGCGCGAAAAGCGTCCAGTTCCGAGGAGAAGCTCTGAATCCAACTGTGCCCCTGGGTGCCCATTACGGGAATGTCAAAACTCTGTCCCGCCAAAACGTTGCTGGTGCCGACGCAGCCCCCAATGTACGCCGCTCTGGCGCCGAAAATGGAGGCGTCGGCGTTTTGCGCCCGCCTTAGCCCCATTTCAATGACGGGTGCGGACGGCCTGGCCCCATTGGTTCGGGCAGCGTGAACAATCCGCTGCGCCTTGGTCGCAATCAAACTTTGATGATTGATAAAGGAGAGAACGGCGGACTCAATTAACTGCAGTTCAAAGATATTTCCTTCAAACCGCAGCAGTGGCTCATTGGGGAAAACCAGCGTCCCCTCGGGAACCGCGTGGAGCGTGCCGGTAAAACGAAAATCGCGTAGCCTATTCAAAAATTCCTCAGAAAACATCTGCAAACGTTCCAAGTAAGCAATATCCTCGTCTGTGAACCGTAACTGGTAGAGATACCAGACGACTTGTTCCAGACCTGCTGCAATGACGTAGCCATTGCCACAGGGGTTCTGGCGATAAAATAAATCGAAGACCACTCGTTTGTCCGGATTTCCGGAATTGAAGTGCCCATACATCATGGTCAACTGGTACAGGTCTGTGAGTAGCCCCAGTTGCCTGTTGCGGTACGCGGGTAACTGACAAATCTCTTCAATGCGCTCCACAATTGCCCGCCCCTGTTCCGTCGCCTGCATTATTTCTCCGCCCCATCTGCTGTGTCAGCGTTAACCGATACAGTAACGCGACCAATGATATCTTCAATTAACTCCGTCGATCCCGCTACAACAATGTCCCTCGTCAGCAAGCTGTAAGTCCGTCCATCCAGCCCACGGACGAAGCCCCCCGCCTGTTGAACCAAAAAACAGCCGGCAGCAAGATCCCATGCGTTCAAGTCGTATTCCCAAAAGCCGTCCAGCCTGCCTGCAGCCACATAAGCCAGATGCAGCGCAGCGGCGCCTAAGGCTCGCAGATTTTTCACATGCTCAGTTAGCTCCAGCGTCGCTTTGATGACCAGGTGCCGCGACGTGGTCCGGGGTGGAAATCCAGTGGCCAGTACCGCCCCCCGTACCCCGGTACGAGTGGAGGCCTGGAGCGTGACGCCAGGAAGCTGCCACTCACGGGTGTCCGCTTCCTTCACCTCTTCAGCGCCGTCCCACTGCTGTAGCCAACCTTGGGCTTCTTCGCGATGAAACCTGACGCTGGGGCTGCCGTCAACGGCCGCGAATCCTTCCTCACGGTAGGGATCGTACACGACGCCCACCTTAACCACACCCACTTCGGCGTAGGCAATAGAAACTACAGATAGCGGCAACTGATAGACGAAATTGGTTGTCCCGTCCAGGGGATCGATAACCCACAAACGCTCCGATTGATACGCGGACTGTGCAGCCTGGCGGGATGCTTCGCTGCCAGGCGCAGTATTCTCTTCCCCCAAAATTTCGTCGTCAGGAAAAGCCTCAAGAATAATCCTTTCAATCATAGACTCACACTGGGCGTCATACTCCGTTACCAAATCGGCCGGCGAGGACTTGGTGGAAACCTGCTTGCTCACATGAAGAGCCGCGGCAAAATGACTGCCCGCGAGCAAGGCTGCACGAATGGCCGTTTCCAGTTGTTTGCGATAATTCGTCATGTTTGATGGTGACCTCTTTCCACTCTCACAACGGTTTCACTCAGGCCTTTGTCGTCGGATGAGGACTGTTGTGTGTATTCTGGGATAGTACGAGTTCGAAGGATACATGTTTAATCTGTAGCACAGTCTCACTCAGATTGCCAGCTTTTATCCAATCCCCAGGAAAGAGCAGCAATATGCGAGCTGTCGCCGGAATATGCAGCACCAGTTTGCCCGTAATCACCTCAGTGGCGCCCACAGGTTGGCAACCCACAGGTGCAAAGTCTCTTCCCGCCAAGATGCTCGGCCGCTGGTAGGGTTCGGTTGCGAGAGAGCGCAATACGACTTCGTTGTCCGTTGCATCGCCTATGTGAAGTTGGGGAGCCTCACTGGCAATGGCGTTTGCCGACGCGTGCTGTTCTCCCTCAGGTTGGGGACGGGCTGGTGCTGGATTCTCCGGCGGCAGGCTACCCTGAAGTTCCACCTCCACCGCAAGAACACTGGCAAAGCCTTCGCCCATGTAGCGGAATTCTGTGGTCTGCCGACAACTGTGAATCCGCGCTGTCAGCCCTTCTTCGACGTCTTGCCACTGGCCTTGAGAAATCACTCTGGAACTTTGATTGGTAGGCAGAAAGTGGCCAAACCACTGGGCAATCTTGCGCATCTCGTGGGCGCGGTGACCCGGCTCTCGGATACCGTGACCCTCGCGGGGATAGTGAATGAACTCCACCGTTTTGCCGGCTTCCAGCAATGCATTGTACATTTCCTTGGAATTTGCCATAAACGTGTTGTCGTCGTCATCGCCGTGGATAATCAGCACAGGCGTTTCGATATGCGTAACGTAGCGGGCTGGCGACCGTTCCAGATACAACGCTTCCCGCTCCCAGTAAGTATCCAAGTACATGGTCTCCCAGCAGCGCTGGCTGGAGCAGCCAAAGTCAGTCATCAGGTTCCAAATGCCGAACTCTGAGACCGCGGCCCGAAAGCGAGTATCATGGCCAATCACCCAGTTGGTCATGTAGCCCCCGTAACTGCCGCCCGTCACACCCATGCGCTGTTCATCTACAATCCCCGCACGTATCAGGGAATTGACGCCGGAAATAATGTCGCGGTAGTCAATTCCCCCTAAATCGTACTTGTTGGCATGTAGGTACTTCTGGCCGTAGGCCAAGCCGCCGCGATAGTTGGGCTGAAAAACGGCATAGCCAAGCTGTGCCAGCCAATGGAAGTTCAAATACTGCCCAAAGGACTTCGTCGTATGCCAGGCAGGGCCACCGTGAATGTCCAAAATGAGGGGCCACTTCCCCTGTGACTGCGGTTCCGGATTGGGCCCTTCGGCAGGCAGGATGAGCAAACCGTCCATGATGTAGCCATCCTCACTCTGCCACCGATACTCTTGAACGAGAGCGCGATACTTGTCCTGCCACTCATGCTGCCAACGACTCACTTGACGGATTTCTCCTGTCGTTTTCCGCCATGTGAAGACCTCTGGAGGATCGCTGGCGGACTGTGCGACGTAGGCCACAACTTCGCCGTTGCAGCGCCAATCGCAGTCGTCCACAGTGCCGTCTGTGAAGGCGATGGTTTCAATGAGACCAGCTGCTTTCTCGGAACCTGGATGCGGGTCTTCGCCAGAACCTGCATGAGCACCCTCTTCAGAACCGGAATGAGCAGCGTCCCCTGAGCCTGAATGAGCACCTTCCCCTGAGCCTGCGCCATCGTTTCGGCCGAAAATCAGCGTTGAATCAGAGGCGTTCCACAGTTGTACCGGATTTAACGGTAGTTTGATGAGAAACAGCCGGGAGTACAATTCCTGTTCGCCATGAACCAACAATTCGGTGGCGGAGGCCCAGGAAACCGCCATAGCATCCCCAACAAAAGCCAGGGTTTCCGTCAAGTTCAAGGGTGCTGCTGAATGCACAGGCGGGGTCGATTTCTCCAGTGGAACCAGCCAGACTTCACTTTGCGCGTGTTCTGATTTTGCGAACCTTGGAGCAATATAGGCTACGAACCTGCCGTCGGGGGAGATGGCAGGTGTATGGCAGGCACCCTTCCGTTCCACCAGCAATTCCGCCAGCCACTCTTCCCCTTCGGGGTTTTCCGGGCATCGCAAGGTGTAGAGACAGGTGTTGTCCCAGTCGTTGGTCAGACCTGTGCGGTTGCTGCTAAAAACCAGGGTTCGGTTGTCCGGTGCCGGAACGACTTCGACAAGCCCGTAGTCCCGGTTGTACAAAGTGGCGCACTCACTGGTCTCTATATCAATTCGACAGATACGGCGAGGTATCACTGACCGTTCTTCGTGGGTCAAATCCTGTTTCGTTTCGATGACCGCTTTCTTGCGTTCCTGCTCAAATTCCGTGGATTCCACGTCCGTGATGACGTAGACGCTTTTCCCGTCCGGCGCAAACTCGTAATCATGCACAGGGCCAACCTTGTCTGAGAGGCATTTTGCCTCACCGCCAGAAAGCGGTAATACATAAAGATGAGGAATCGGCGGGTCTTCTTCGTCGCGATTGGGCACAGGCCGATGGCTGAGAAATGCCAGAAACTGCCCGTCCGGACTGAACTTGGCCCCCCAGTCATTGAACTCGCCATAAGTGAGCTGTACAGATTTTGCGCCATCCTGAAGGCTATGGCGATAAATCTTTCTGCGAAACTCGTGGGCCTCTTCGTCCAGTGTGCGCAGCGTGTAAACGACGAAACCTTCATCTGGAGAAATTGCAATATCGGACGGGATCTTGATTTTCAACAGGTCTTCTATACTCCACCGATTCATATACCATCACACCTCGCTAGCAACGGTTCGCGAAACTCTGCCTTTTCAACAGGATAGCACATCCCTGGGATTCCTCGCATTTCTCCCATTCTCAGTGGCAGTCTACCTGTGTGAACGCCAGGACTGCGAGGTTTGGGTAGATTCAGAAACTTTGTTACACTTTTCCCAGGCTGCAGGACACGTTCAGTGGCCTCATTCTGGTACATGGGAGGGGGTTTTTTCATGGAACAACGATTGCGCACAGTTCGCGACTCACTGGGAGAACTGCAGGTTCCGGAGGAAGCGTACTACGGAGCACAGACAGCTCGCGCCATTAAAAATTTCCCGATTAGCGGGCTCAACCTGCCGCATTCCTTCGTTCGCGCCCAGGCTGTTCTGAAATGGGCAGCAGCAAAGACCCACGAGGAATTGAACGCCATGGAAAGCGGCAAAGCCAAGGCCATTTGCACCGCCGCAGAGGAAGTCATACGCGGGGATTTTCAACGCTGGTTTCAAGTGGACGTTTACCAGGCTGGCGCAGGGACGTCCCAGAATATGAATGTCAATGAAGTCATTGCTGCCCGCGCCGCAGAGCTCATGGGAGCGCACCGCGGAGACGTGTCTGTGGTTCATCCCAACGACGACGTCAACAAGTCCCAATCCACCAACGATACCATTCATGCTGCCATGCAGGTTGCCGGGATGGAGTTGCTGGCCCATCAACTCGATCCCGCTCTGCAACGCCTCATAGAGGCCCTTGACGGCAGGGGTCGCGCTTTTGCACATATTGTAAAAGCCGGACGTACTCACCTCCAGGATGCTGTGCCCATCCGGCTGGGAGACGAATTTTTTGCCTGGGCCGACAACATCAGGCGACACCGACGGTGGTTGGAACAGGCAGCTGCCAACCTCCTGGAGATAGGGCTGGGCGGAAACGCCGTTGGGACAGGTATCAACACACCCCCCGGCTACAGCGAAAAAGTCGTGAACTATGTTCGCCAGTACACGGGCCTCGCTTTTCGACTGCCTGCCAATCCCTTTACTTTTAATCAAAATCCCGACGAAGTGGTGCTGGTGAGCGGAGTCCTGCGCAGTTTGGCCCTGGCTCTACAACGCATTGCCAACGACATTCGCCTGCTGGCCTCGGGGCCACGGACAGGACTGGGTGAGCTGGAGCTGGCCGCTGTTCAACCGGGATCGTCCATTATGCCTGGAAAAGTCAACCCCGTCATGGCGGAAATGATAAACATGGTGGCGTACCAGGTGCAGGGGTGTGATACCACCGTTGCCCAGGCAGGAGGTGCCGGACAACTGGAACTCAACGTGATGATGCCCGTCATGGCGGCAAATTTTCTGCACGAAATCAGCATTCTGGCGACAGCCGTCAAGACTTTCAGCGACCGCTGCGTAGAGGGGATTCAGGCCAATGAAAACCAGTGTCGCCGCTATGCAGAAGAAACGCTGTCGTTGGCGACAGCGTTGAATGTGGATCTGGGATACGAACAAGCTGCAAAGATTGTCAAGGAAGCGCTGCGCGCCGACGTAACACTGAAAACGGCGGCGCAGCGGCTGAACATTCCGGAACCACTGGTGGAAAAGGCGCTGGACGTCAATCGTCTGTCGCAGGGGGTGTCACCCAGATGCCGCGAGTCCGATGGACCGGCGGGCAACGGGCAGTCCCCCTCCAGCGCTGCTGTCCCGTATGGGACTGACCCCAAGGGATTCGAGGAGCCCGGACGAAACAGCAGTGACGAAGCCGGCGATTGAGGGTACCCATCGGCGGAAAACCGAGCTAGGCCAAGTCTGCGCTTCAAACGGCAGAAAACCGAGCTAAGCCAAGTCTGCGCTTCAAACGGCAAAACCGAGCTAAGCCAGGTTTGCGCTCTAATCGACGAAAAGGCTTCCTATGCCAGGTCTCCGCGCAGAATGGCGTTGGCCAGCGCCTCAATGGGTGCGGACAGGGACGTATCTTCCGTCACCGTGGGCACCAGGTCGCGAACTTTTTTCAGCGCGGACCTGGTGGCCGACGCCATATCCTCTTCCGCGCCCTGAAGAAAAATGGCCTGAGACGCACAAATCATCTCAATGGCAATCACTCTGGCCACGTTGCCAATCATCTGGCGGCACTGTCTGGCGGCTGTGGTCCCCATGCTCACATGGTCCTCCTGGTTGGCCGACGAAGGAATGGAATCGACGCTGGCGGGGTGCGCCAGCACCTTGTTCTCGGAGACCAGAGAGGCTGCAACGTACTGGGTAATCATCAGTCCGGACTGCAAACCGGGATCGACAGCCAGGAACGGCGACAGACCGCTGAGTTGCGGATTGACCAGGCGTTCTGTCCGGCGTTCAGAGATATTGCCCCATTCCGCCACAGCCACTTTCAAGAAATCCATGGCCAGTGCAATAGGCTGGCCGTGAAACTGCCCACCGGAAACAATCTTATCTTCGGAAATCACAATGGGATTGTCCGTAGCTGCATTGAACTCTACAGACAGCCGCTGATTGGCGTAGTCCCAAGCCTGCCATGACGCTCCGTGGACCTGTGGAACGCAGCGGATGGAGTACGGATCCTGCACGCGCAAGTCCCCTTGTTCCGTTACGCGCTTGCTGCCTACCAGCAACTGTCGAATGCGGCTTGCCACTTGCTCCATTTCCTGGTGTGGACGGGTTGCCAGAAGTTCGCTGTCAAAGGCGGTGACAATGCCGCGCAGGGCCTCCATGGTCAGAGCCGTCGCAGTATCCGCTGCCAGGCCTGTCCGGCGGGCCTCCGCCAGGGCCAGAGCGCCTACGGCTGTCATGGCCTGGGTCCCGTTAATCAAAGCCAATCCTTCCTTTGCTCCCAGGCGAACGGGCTCCAGGCCCACGGCCTGCAAAGCCGCTGCCCCGGACATGACGGTGCCTTCTACTTCCGCTTCGCCCTCGCCAATGAGGACCAGAGCCATGTGGGCCAGTGGGGCCAAATCGCCGCTGGCGCCCAGCGATCCCTGGCTGGGAACCACCGGGTGTACGCGCCTGTTCAACAGCTCTACCAAGAGCTTCAGCGTGTCGGTCTTAATGCCGGAGAAGCCTTTTGCCAACGCGTTGGCGCGCAGCAGCAGCATGGTTCGCACCACGTCCGTGGGAAACGCGGGACCCACGGCGACAGCGTGTGAACGCAGCAGGTTGATTTGCAACTGCTCCACGTGGCCGCTATCGATTTGGACGTCGCTAAGCTTTCCGAACCCCGTAGTCACGCCGTAGACCGTTCGGTTGTTGGTGACCTGGTGCTCGATTCGCGCCCGGCTCAATTGGACGCGCTGCAGGGCTTCCTCGCTCACGCTACAGACTGCGTCGCCTGACGCTACTTGAAGAATATCGGAGAGAGACAAGCCCTCACCACAAAGTTGTACATGCTTCTCTGTCATATGGTTCCCCCCTGTACCGCTTTACCATGAGAAAGGGTGACTCGCTACGAGTCACCCTTGAGCACATGTTCTAAAACTGAAATTTTCTCCATGAAACCAACAGCGCGTGTTCATTGACCACAGCCACTCCTCGACACTACTACGACTATTCTACTGTTGCCTCATGCCCATTGCAACGAGGAGTTCTCCAAAGTGTAGCGGCCGTCAGGAAATGGTCGTTGCCGACTCAACCTTCGCCAAAGCCTGGTTCAAGTCGCGCCAAATGTCGCGCACATCCTCCAGCCCCACCGCCAACCGGACAAGGCCTTCGTCAATACCCATCTGTTTGCGAACCTCCGGGGGCACGGGGGAGTGAGTCATGCTGGCAGGGTGCTCAATGAGAGTATGAACTTCGCCCAGAGAAACCGCCCGCTTGCAAAGCTTCAATTCGTTCATCAGGCGCAGTCCGGCCTCATATCCACCTCTTACAATAAAGCCAATAACACCGCCCGCGCCTTCCATCTGCCGCTCATACAACTCTCGCTGCGGGAAGTCTGGCAGACCCGGATAGAACACCTGCTCAATGGCGGGGTGTTCGTGCAGTCTGCCGGCAAGTTCCTCGGCATTGGCACAATGTGCCTTCATCCTGATGGACAGCGTCTTCATGCCGCGCAGGACTAGCCAGGCGTCAAATGGGGCGGCAATGCCACCGATGTCTTTTTGCGTGGTCATCCTGACTTCGTCGACAAACTCCTGCGGCCCTACCATCGCTCCAAAAATCACGTCGCCGTGACCGCCCAGGTACTTGGTGGCACTATGGACAACAATGTCCGCACCCAGTTCCAGGGGACGTTGCAACACCGGTGTGGCAAAGGTATTGTCCACTACGACTTTGGCGCCCACTTCCCGGGCAACCTTGACACAAGCTGCAATATCCACCAGTTCCATGGTGGGATTGATGGGCGTCTCGACATAAATGACCTTAGTCTCCGGACGAATGTTTGCACGAATGGATTCTTCGGTGCTAAGGTCGGCCAGGGTATAGTTGACGCCGAAACGGTCGTGCAGTTGTTCCAGCAGGCCAAAGGTGCAGCCGTACAATCCACGGCAAGCGAGAATGTGACTGCCCGTCTTCACTAAAGCAATAATGGTGGCCGAAATTGCGGCCATGCCACTACCAAAAGCCAAGCCGTCGTCGGCCCCTTCGATTTCCGCCAGGGACTCCTCCAGCAAACGAATGGTGGGGTTGGCGAGGCGGCTGTAGATGTATCCGCTTTCCTCTCCGGTAAAGCGACGACCGCCCTGTTCGGCGCTATCGAAAATAAACGTTGACGTCTGGAAAAGCGGCGGGCTGATGCTCCCCAATAAATGCCCCTCATTGCGGCTGTCAGGCAGTTGAATCAATCGCGTCTGCAGCGATTGTCTCACATCGTTGTCATGGTCATGCATGAGTGCGTCTCTCCTTTATAAGAAGCTCGAATGACATCTTCTACGCAAGTTTGATGCCAATCCTGAAAGCTCTCGCAAATCCTTGCGGCTACAGCATTTCCAGGTTTGCCCCCTAGAAGGATGGCCACCGGTTTGGCAAGGTTATTGACCACATGTGGTCAGATTTTTGACCACGCTCCTGCAGGCTGCTGCTGTACCGAAGCCACCGATATCCAGCCATTCCCCAGCGCCGATGTCCGGGAAAGTCTCACTTCTTCAGTTTATTGAGCAGTGTACTGTGCGATACGCCCAGGGTCTTCGCAGCCTTCCGGATGCTGCCGCAGTCTGCCACGGCGCGGCGAATGAGATGGAGTTCATAGCGTCGGACTTGCTCTGTCAAGGGGAGTTCCGCCGCCTCCCACCACCCGGAATTAAAGGCCCTGTCCAGCACCCTCGCGGTCGTTGCCGCACCGTCAGACTTGGCGTCATGGTCATCGTTGGACCTGGGGAGAACAAACAAGTCGGGAGTGAGCTCATTCGATTCGGCCAGATAGCAGGCCCGCTCGCACATGTTCCTCAGCTCCCTCACGTTGCCGGGGAAAGCGTAGCTTTCCAGGGCCACTTCGCTGGCAGACGTCAAGGCAAAATTTCGTTCCAGTCGTGTCTTCATTTCATCAATAAAGGCTTTGGCCAAAGGGACAATGTCCTCTCTGCGCTGGCGAAGGGGAGGAAGGTGAATGAGAATAACGTTCAAGCGGAAATACAAATCACCGCGAAACTGTCCGTCGGCCACCATCTGTTCCAGATTGCGGTTGGTCGCCGCAATGACTCGCACGTTTACGCTGCGCGGCATACTGTCCCCCACCCGCCGCACCTCGCCTTCCGATAGTACCCGTAGTAGTTTGGCCTGTACGGCGCGATTCATCTCTCCGATTTCGTCCAGAAGGAGCGTACCGCCATCAGCCACTTCAAACAGCCCCAGACGTCCTCCCCGGCTGGCGCCGGTAAAGGCTCCCTCCACGTAACCGAACAATTCGCTGTCCAGGAGACTCTCGGGGATGGCAGCACAATTGACAGGGACGAAACGCTTGTCCCTGCGCATGGAGGCCTGGTGAATGGCGCGCGCCATTAGTTCCTTGCCCGTGCCGCTCTCTCCGGTAATCAATATGGGGACATCCTGAACGGCAACTTGCCTGGCCAGACGGACCAGTTGCCGCATGGCATCGCTTCTGTACATCAATCCGCCGAAAGGAGCGTCAGTGAATCCCGCGGCAACCGACGGCACTGTGGGACGACTGAGGTTTTGTTCATCCGCTTCGTAGGGAAGGGAATCCACGGTCTCAATGCGCCGTACCCCCGCCACTGCCGCCAAGGCTTTTTTCAGCCTTGGCGCTACGGGTCGACTGCAGTGCAATCGCACATAGACGTAGCGGGAGACCACTTCCATAGCCTCCACGTTTCCGCCGTAGCCCGCGATGCAAGCCACCACGTCCCGAACCATGCCGATTCTGTCGTCGGTCTCCAAGCACCAGCGTACGGTCATTTAAATTTCCGCCAGTCCAACTTGGACTCATCGAGAAGGCTGCCAAAAGACTCATCAGTCTGCGACTCCTTGGGACTGAAAAGTTCTGCGAAGGTCGGCTCGTCGTCACCGTTTGCCGCCGTATCAGTGCCTTTCCCGTGAACACCTGCGGAGCTCTCAGCTTTCTCCGACGTATTGACGACCTGCTTCGGTATCTTTTGTTGCGGCAGCGCAGTTTGGAGTCGACGCAGTTTCTCCAGGGTGTCATTGGAAAGCTGCTGACGAATCGTTCCCAGTCCAGCTTTGTCCTCTGTCTGTTTGTGGTCGTTCTTTTGTCTGTTCGTTGTCTTTCGACTCATGTGCCACTCCCCCATTTTCTTGCACCATGGGTTGTTGCAATCCCCGCCGAACATTTCACAGTGGCGGATCTCGCCTAACTCCAGTGTACCTGTCCACATTCCCTGGAGGCAACGCCGGATTTTGTGGGCCCCGCAGGAAGTCAACGAACCTGCAGGTTGTGCCCACCTTTGCTACAATGATACTTGGCATCAGTGACATCTATCAACGTGAGAGGAAGGAGTCATTTCACAGTGGACTTTGATGAATTGATTGATAGAACAGCTTCAGACTCCGTAAAGTGGGCCGCCCGAAAATCGCTCTTCAAGAATGAACAGGCTATCCCCATGTGGGTGGCCGATATGGATTTTGCAGCGCCGGCTGCAGTTGTGGACGCACTTACAGAGAGGGTGCAGCACGCCATTTACGGCTATGGCGTTCTCCCTGAAGATTACTACCCAACGGTGCAGGACTGGTTGTGGCGGCGCCACGGTTGGCAAGTGACAGCTGACTCGTTGTTTCACGTTCCCGGCGTATTGGCCGGCGTCAGCTTTGCACTGAGTGTGGTGACACAGCCCGGAGACAAAGTGTTGATTCAACCTCCGGTGTACCACCCGTTCCGCCACCTTATTGCCAATCTGAATCGAGTCGTTGTCAACAACCCACTGAAATTGGTGGGCAACCGCTACATCATGGACTATGAAGACCTGGAGAATAAATTGAAAGACGGGGTCAAGGCAGTGGTTCTCTGCAGTCCTCACAATCCCGTGGGCCGAGTTTGGGAACGCGCGGAACTGGAACGATTCGCGGACCTGTGCCACAGCTACGGAGTCTTTGTGGTCTCCGACGAAATTCATGCCGACCTGATTCTCCCGGGACACCGGCAAACTCCCTTTGCCACCGTCAGCGAAGCTGCGGCTGACAACAGCGTGACCTTCATTGCCCCCAGCAAGACCTTCAATCTCGCCGGCTTTCACGCGGCTATGGGGATTGCAAGTAACGAAAAACTGCGCGAGTCCATAAAGAGCGCTCTGCAACAGTACCACGTGGGCAGCCCCGACGTTCTGGCTAAAGTGGCGTTACAGACAGCCTACGCCAAGGGTGAGAAATGGCTGGACGCACTTCTGCCGTACCTCGCCGGGAATATTGAATACATCCGGGAGTTTGTTGACGTGCGGCTTCCGGAACTGAAAGTGACGCCCATTGAAGGAACCTATCTCTTGTGGCTGGACTGCCGGGGAATGAACCTCAGCCAGGACAAGTTGCAGGAGTTCATGGTTCATGAAGCGGGCATTGCCATGAACGAAGGCAGTATGTTCGGAGAGGAAGGAACAGGTTTCATGCGGATGAACGTAGCCTGTCCGCACTCGGTGATAAAGCAGGCCATGAACCAGTTGGAAAGGGCCATGGTGAAATTTCGTCAGAATCGCAATTAGCGCGAAGGAGTGGGATGGCTCCCGCCATCCCACTCCCTTACGACGCACGTGCAGCTACCTTTAGGCCATGGCCTCTTTGAGCGCCTTTGTCATCAACGGCACTACTTCAAACAAATCTCCCACAATGCCGTAGTCGGCGACCTGGAAAATAGGTGCTTCCGGATCCTTGTTCACCGCCACAATGACTTTTGAATTGGACATTCCCGCCAGGTGCTGGATGGCGCCGGAAATGCCACAGGCGATGTACAAATCAGGGGTAACCACTTTCCCCGTTTGCCCAATCTGCAGGGAATAATCGCAGTACTCGGCGTCACAGGCACCCCGCGAGGCACCTACGGCGGCGCCCAGGACATCCGCCAGTTCCTGCAACGGCTTGAATCCTTCAGCGCTTTTGACGCCGCGCCCTCCGGAAATAATAATCTTCGCTTCCGTCAGGTCTACTCCAGCAGCGGTTTTCTGTACAATCTCCTGGACCATGGTGGTCAAGTCCTGCTCGCCGAAGGTGACGGTGAGCGTGTCCACTGCGCCTGCTTTGCCGACACCTTCTTCCAACGGTGCCCAGTTATTCGGACGAACCGTTGCAATTACAGGGTTTTTGGTCAGCTGTACCTTGGTATATGCCTTGCCTGCGTAGATGGGACGAGTAAAGGTGACATTGTCTCCAGCCAAGTCAAAGTCCACCACATCCGAGGCCTGACCTACGCCCAAGCGCATGGCAAGCATTGGAGCTACATCGCGGCCAATGGCGGAATGCGCAAATAGAACCACGTCGGGGTTCGCAGCGCGATAGACTTCCATCACAGCTTTCCGGTAAGCCGACGGCGTATAGGTCTGCAAAGCTTCGTCGTCAATGACAAACACCTTGTCTGCGCCTTTCTCGCCCAGACCTTCGGCCAATCCGGAGACCCCCGCGCCAATAATCGCGACGCTGACTTCACCGTCGCCGGCCATTTTTCGGGCTCCACCCATCATCTCAAAACTTACATTTCTCAGCTTTCCATTTTTTATATCAGCAACAACCAAGACGTTTTTTGCCATCTGGGTTCTCCCTCCCAAGAAAAAGTTGGTGTGGCTTCTCTACCTAGTCCAGAACCTTGTCTACCGATTTCAGAGACGCAATCAGTTCGGCGACCTGACTGCTCAGTTCGCCGCTGAGAATTTTTCCACCCTCTTTGGGCTTTGGCAAAAATGTCTCGGTAATCTGCGATGGAACCTGCAAGTCCTCTGCCGTCAAACCCAAGTCCTCTGCCGTCACGTGCTCCAGCGGCTTTTTGCCCGCCTTGCGAATGCCAATCAAGGACGGATAGCGGGGATCGTTGAGCCCCTGTTGCGCCGTGACCAGAACCGGAAGCTTTGCGGTCACCACTTCTTCGTCACCCTCGGCGTCACGGCGCCCTGTAACCACACCGTCAGCTACCGACAACTCCGTGAGAGTGGAAATATGGGGAATCTCCAGTTCCTCCGCCAAGCGTACGGCCACCTGTCCGGAACCATCGTCAACCGCCTGGTTTCCAGCGAGGATGATATCGTAGTCCCGTTTCTTCACAATCGCGGCCAACACTTTGGCGGCCGTATATTCATCGCCAAACAGCGTTTCGTCGTCTGCCAGCACCGCTTCGTCGGCGCCCATGGCCAAAGCCGTGCGAATGGCATCTTCCGTGCGCTCCGGGCCCACGGAAATCAGCGTCACCTGACCACCATGCGCTTCCTTCAGGCGCAGGGCTTCCTCTACCGCGTACTCATCGTAGGGATTGATGACAAAGCGGACACCGTCTTCTTTGACACGTCCGCCGTCAAGGACAACTTTCTCTTCGGTATCGAAGGTCTGTTTCAAGCACACCAAAATATTCATCAAATGGCCACTCCTCTCCTATTTACCCGACGTTCCCGTCAGTCCGTTCAAAAGCAGCTTCACTACATCTGAAGCCAGGGCTTCCAGGTCGTACTTGCTCCCTGTCAGCACCCAGGCTGTTACTGTCTCATCCATGGTTCCAAAGACCATCCTGCGTGCAATCCGCCGATTGATGTCGGCAGGGAACTGCCCTTCGGCCACCCCCTGATTTACGGTTGCATCCAGAATATCGTTAAAAGGTTTCATGATATCGCCAATTTGCCTGCGGATGTTGGCGTCCACCTGACGCAGATAGACCTGTGATACGGTGGCAAAATCGGGATCGCCATTTAATTCCCGAAAATACAGAGAAATAATCCGCTCCAGCTTGGCCCTGGCGTCCAATTCCGGCACCAACTCGCGCTCACACTGCTGAATAATCTTGTTGATTCCATCCCGTATCAAGGAAATCAAGACGTCTTCCTTGTTCTTGAAGTACAGGTATACCGTCCCGTCCGCCACTCCAGCCGCTTTGGCAATCCGCGATATCTGTGCGTTGTGGTAGCCGGACCTGGCCATTACCGAAATGGCCGCCCTGAGAATGGCCTGATACTTCCCCTCATCTCGACGAGTTGCGATGACCCTCCCTCCCCTCAATGAATGAACACTCATTCATTAGAATTTTACGACGAGTCTCTCAACCTGTCAATAAAAACCCGCCGTAGCGGCGGGTCTTGTACAATCTATGGAAGGATATTCACAGGGCGTAGTCAGTGTGGAATGTGAGTTGAGGCGACGTCATGCTCCGTCCATGCCCAACGCCTCCCGCATCTTTGGTTCAACCTTCTGAAACCCTTTGTCTCCTGCTGCCCTAAACTTCAGGTTTCCATCCCTGTCGAACACGAAAAAAGCGGGCACATACTCGTTTTCAAAACGTGTCGCCAGTTTCTTCTGGTGGTCGAGCCCAACCGGCTGCGTCATGTGGAACTCCTGGATGTCCCGCTGGACTTTTTCTATACTGACGTCCGCGTCGTAACGAGGCATGTGGATGGCAACAAACTGGGCACCTTCCGGCTCGTACTTGACCTTCAGATTCATCACCTGCGGCATAGTTTCGTGACAGATGTGACAAGAAACGGCCCAAAAGTGAATCAGCACGACTTTCCCCGGCTGAAGCTCTGGTGTGCCTTCGCTGTTCAGCCACTTGGTTACCCCTTCCAAAGGGGGCATTTCCGTACCCAAGCGCATTGGCATTTACATTACTCCTCCCATGCCGGCGTCCTGGCTGTGCTTAAACGGTGAGCAGGGCTTCGCCAGGTTGCCAGTTGGCAGGGCACAAACCGCCGGCCTGCAGAGCCTCCAGCACGCGCAGGGTCTCGTCCACGCTGCGGCCAATGTTCATATCGTGAACCACTTGGTAGCGCAGGATGCCATCGGGATCGACAATGAACAAACCGCGCAGAGCGGTTCCTTCGCTGGGCACGAGGACATCGTACCGTTGAGCAACGTCCTTGGTGAAGTCAGCTGCCAGGGGATAATCGAGGCCGCCGAGGCCGTTTTCATCGCGAGGCGTGTTAATCCAGGCCTTGTGGCTGTGGACGCTATCCGTACTGACGCCCAGGACTTCAGCGTCCAGGTCGTGGAATTCCTGAAGCCTGTCGTTCATAGCAAGAATCTCAGTGGGGCAGACAAAAGTGAAATCGGCCGGATAGAAAAACATCACCAACCACTTTCCTTTGTAATCAGAAAGCTTGACGTGTTCTTCTAGGGTCTTCATGTTTTTCGTTGACAGCATATCAAAGTCTGGTGCGGGGTTTCCAACTAATGGCATCCTGATTACCCTCCTCCGTATCTTTTGACCTGCAGTGTCTGCAGGTTCACATGTGGGTGTCATTGCCACACAGGGAGGATTATACTATTTACAAAAGGTAAAATCCAAATTTTTGCCTCAATTTGTCCGTTTTTGTCACAGAAACTTAAATAATGCCGAGTTGGAGGGGTAGATGTTTTATGGACAGCCATGGGAATTGTGACGATTTAAGCCCGACCGAAACGATGGCTACAGACTTGATGACGACTCTTCTCAACCAACTGCGCGATTATGGTTACAACCCCAGCAACCACATTTTTTATGACACCTCGGAGCAGTACGTTCGCATAGACCATGAAATTTTGGAAAAACACGGGGATGTTGCGCAGACCTACGCGAAGTACCGGCAGGCTTGTACAAAGCGGCAGCGTGAGACGCGCCCCTTGGACGACGCGCAGGGATAGAGGTACAAGCATTCAGGCGAAAAAAACGTCGCCTTGCACTTACTGAGACAAACCCATGACACTTAAAGGGACGTCGTTTTGAATCACATCTTCCAGCGACAACGAATCCAACGATGCCGTAATGGCCTCCATGACGCGCAACCATACCGTTCGCGTCTGGCACGCGCGAACCTTTCCGCAAAGCTGAGTGGAGTTGGGATTTTCTTCACTGACACAGTCAATGGGTGACAGAGAACCTTCCAGAACCCGGACCAAGGCACCAATCCGAATGTCGGACGCAGGGCGGCTGAGCATGTAGCCGCCATTGACGCCGCGGACGCTTTTGACAAACCCCGCTTTTCTCAATTTCGCAACAATTTGGTCGAGAAAAGGCTCGGGAATGTTCTCACTTTCAGCAATAGATCGCAATGGCACAGCCTGATTCTCTCCCGCTAGGGTTGCCAAGGCGACCATGGCACGCAACCCGTACTCCGTCTTTTTTGCAACCTTCAAGGGAATCCCTCCATCTCATTTTCACTTGAAACCACAAGTCCCGCTGCCTCTGCAGTCCCGCATCACCGTCGGTAACGGTCCCGTGTCGTCTCTGCTCTTGCCGCGCTGCGGCTACTCGAAGTCAAGAAACACGTCCCCGCCACGAATCTCCACCGGGTACGTTTCTACTGCCACCACGCAGGGCATGGCGACAGCTGCGCCGCTCCTGACGTCAAACTTGCCACCGTGCTGCGGGCATGCCACAACACAGCTCTCCAGGGTACCGCTGGTTAGAGATTCCCCGGCGTGAGTGCAGACATCGGACGTGGCAAACCACTGGCCATCTCCGGTGTGGTAAAGGGCAATCGGTTCGTCTTCAATTTCCACGCGCTTCATTTGTCCTGGAGAAACGTCCTCCACAGCCGCAACTTTAACGTAAGCCACATTCGTTCCACCTTATAGGCTAAGTCGCCGGTTGAAACCTTTGCTGTTACAACCGGCGCGCGTTCCTAGATTCTCCGGGATCAACCGACAGATCCTTCCATTTCAAACTTAATCAACCGGTTCATTTCCACAGCGTATTCCATGGGAAGCTCCTTGGTGAAGGGTTCAATGAAGCCCATGACAATCATCCGTGTGGCATCTTCCTCGGACAGTCCGCGACTCATCAGATAGAACAGTTGCTCCTCACTGACCTTTGACACTGTCGCCTCGTGCTCCAATGTGACCGTATCGTTCATAATCTCATTGTGCGGAATGGTGTCCGATGTAGAGTTGTCGTCAAAAATCAGGGTGTCGCACTTGACGTTGGCCTTGGCGCCATAAGCGTTGGGGCCAAAACTGGCCAGACCGCGGTAGGTGGTCTTGCCTCCCTGCTTGCTGATGGACTTGGACACGACGGTAGACGTGGTATTGGGTGCGTTGTGAACCACTTTCGATCCCGCATCCTGATGCTGGCCCCGGCCGCCCACGGCAATGGACAGGACCATGGCCTTGGCGCCCTCACCCTGCATATAAACGGAAGGATACTTCATGGTAAGCTTCGACCCGATGTTTCCATCCACCCATTCCATAGTTGCGTCTTTGTACGCCATAGCGCGCTTGGTCACAAGGTTATACACATTTGGCGCCCAGTTTTGAATGGTGGAATAGCGGCAACGGGCGCCATCCTTCACAATAATTTCGACCACGGCGCTATGGAGCGAATTGGAACTGTAGATGGGAGCGGTACAGCCCTCCACATAGTGTACGAAGCTCTCGTCGTCGCAGATAATCAGCGTACGCTCAAACTGCCCCATGTTTTCCGAGTTAATGCGGAAATACGCCTGGAGCGGCACCTCGGACTTCACACCTTTGGGTACATAAATAAAACTTCCGCCACTCCAAACGGCGCTGTTCAACGCCGCAAATTTATTGTCCTCAGGCGGCACCACCGTACCAAAATACTCCTTGAACAACTCCGGGTGATTGCGCAGCGCGGAATCTGTGTCCATGAACAAGATGCCCAATTCCTCCAGGTCCTTGCGCATAGAGTGGTAAACCACTTCTGATTCGTACTGCGCTGATACGCCAGCCAGGTACTTCTGCTCTGCTTCTGGAATCCCCAGCTTATCGAAGGTATTCTTGATTTCCTCGGGGACCTCGTCCCAGGTTTTCCCCTGTCCCTCGGAAGGTTTTACGTAGTAGGTGATATCGTCAAAATTGAGGTCGGACAAGTCGCCGCCCCAATTGGGCATTGCCTTTTGCTCAAAAATCTCCAGGGACCTCAGCCGAAAATCAGTCATCCAGCCGGGTTCATTTTTCATAGTGGAAATTTGCTCCACCACCTGTCGATTGAGTCCCTTCTGGAACTTGACGATGGAAATGTCTTTATCCCTGAATCCGTACTGGTAGTCTTCCAAATCAGGCATGGACCGTGCCATCTTTTCAACCTCCTTTGTCCTTGCTGCTCAGTACATGTTCACCGCGAACTTCCCATGAAAGTCACGGTTGCTTCTCGTTTTCCCTGGCCAAAGCCTTTTCCAGAGCTTGCCACGCAAGCGTCGCGCACTTGTAACGAGCCGGAAATTTGGCCACCCCCTGAAGGGATTCCAGGTCACCCAAATCGGCGTCATCCACCTCTGCGCCCTTAACCATGTCCTGAAACTTGTGAGATAGTTCCAGGGCTTCCTTCAGTGGCTTGTTCCGGATAGCCTCCGTCATCATGGATGCGGAGGCCATAGAAATGGAACAACCGGTGCCGTGAAACTTTACATCTCGCACAATCCCGTCTTCAACGATTAACTGCAAGGTGATTTCGTCACCACAACTGGGATTGCGAAGGTCAATGTCAATGGCGTCGTCGCCCAACGTCCCGGTATTCCGCGGATGCTGATAGTGATCCATTATGACTTGTCGATACAGGTCATCCAATTGCATGGGTGAAGAACTCCTTTGCAGTCATCAGTGCTGACGCCAGTGCGTCGATATCGGATTCTGTATTGTATAGGTAGAAACTGGCGCGGGCCGTGGACGGCACCTTGAGAAATCGCATCAGGGGCTGCGCACAGTGATGACCGGCGCGGATAGCCACGCCCTCGGAATCCAGTACCGTAGACACGTCGTGGGGGTGAACACCCTCTAGGTTGAAGGTCACCAGTCCACCCCGCGGTTTGCCTGGTGCAGGGCCGTAAACGGACACGCCAGGTATTGCCGCAAGCCTTTCCAGAGCATATTCAGCCAAGTGCATATCATGTTTTGCAATGGCCTCCATGCCGATGTCCTCAAGGTAGTCCACCGCAGCCGCCAGACCAATGGCTCCAGCAATAATGGGTGTGCCTCCCTCAAACTTCCACGGCGTTTCCTTCCAGGTCGACTCTTCCAGCTCTACTACGTCTATCATTTCGCCGCCAAAATAGGTGGGCTCCATTTCGTCCAGTAGACTCCGCTTTCCGTAGAGCACACCCACCCCTGTAGGCCCGCACATCTTGTGGCCTGAGAACGCCAGGAAATCACAGTCTAAATCCATGACGTCCACCGGCAGATGAGGGACTCCTTGGGCTCCGTCCACCACCAGGATGCTTCCCACCTCGTGGGCGCGGCGCGCCAGTTCGCGAATGGGATGAATGGTCCCCATGACATTGGAAACGTGGGCCACGGCTACCACTCTTGTCCTTTCCGTTATGGTACCGGCAACAGCCTCCTCAGTCATGGTCCCGTCTGGCTGCAACGGAATGAACTTCAACTTGGCCCCTGTGAAACGGGCCACCTGCTGCCAAGGCACCAGATTACTGTGGTGCTCAGACACGGTTGTGACAATTTCATCGCCTTCATGTAACCGCAGGCGAGCCCACCCGTAAGCAACCATATTCAGAGACTCCGTTGTGCCCCGGGTGAAAATAACCTGTTCACTGGTTGGCGAATGGATAAAACGGGCGACCTTTTCCCGGGCCAGCTCATAGGCTTCTGTGGCGCGCGATCCCAGCGTATGCACACCGCGATGCACATTGGAGTTGTCTTCACGATAGTATTTTTGAAGCGCGTCCAGCACCTTCTGTGGCTTTTGTGAAGTCGCTGCGCTATCCAGGTAT
>Ga0187809_10000107_pt1 | contig 56508 bp, 45 predicted proteins | sample NC_wetland_sal_i_8_FD_132415 | JGI IMG/M metagenome (GOLD analysis project Ga0187809, IMG submission 132415) | Wetland sediment microbial communities from Neuse River Estuary, North Carolina, USA - ASW_4 | ecosystem: Environmental > Aquatic > Freshwater > Wetlands > Sediment | place: USA: North... | reverse complement strand
GAAGGCGAGGTGCTGGCCGTCGTCGGCGAATCCGGCTCCGGCAAGTCCGTCGCTATGCTCGCCGTCATGGGGCGGCTGCCGTGGACGGCGACGATCACGGCCGAACGCATGGTGTTCCAGGGCCGTGACCTGAAAACAATCAAGCCGCGAGAGAGACGCCGTCTTGTCGGCCGCGACATGGCGATGATTTTCCAGGAGCCGATGTCGAGCCTCAACCCCTGTTTCACCGTCGGTTTCCAGTTGAACGAGGCGCTGAAGACGCATCTTCATCTCGGCCGGCGGGCGCGCTACGAGCGCTCGCTCGAACTGTTGCGGCAGGTCGGCATACCGGCGCCGGAAAAGCGCCTCTCGTCCTACCCGCATCAGTTGTCGGGCGGCATGAACCAGCGCGTGATGATCGCCATGGCGATCGCGTGTAACCCAAAGCTCCTGATCGCCGACGAGCCGACGACGGCCCTCGACGTGACAATCCAAGCCCAGATTCTCGACCTGTTGCTCAAATTGCAGCGTGATACGAGGATGGCGCTGGTGCTGATCACGCATGACATGGGCGTCGTGGCCGAAACGGCCGAGCGCGTTTCGGTGCAATATGCCGGGCAAAAAGTTGAGGAACAGCCAGTCCGGCAGCTCTTCAGGGATCCGCATCACCCCTACACGCAGGCGCTGCTCGCGGCATTGCCGGAACGCGCCACTACGCGGCATCTCCCTTCCATTCCGGGCATGGTGCCGGGACAGTTCGATCGTCCACGAGGCTGCCTGTTTTCGCCGCGCTGCCCTTTCGCGACTGAGCTTTGCCACGCGACGCCTCCGCCGCGGCAGGACGAAGCGCATGGCGGCGCGCTCTGCCACTACCCACTTGAACATGGCATTCCCAAGAATCATCCGGGACGGGAGGCGGCATGAGCGGCGACCTTGTCCTCGAAGCGCGCAACCTCGCACGCTTCTACCCGATCCATCGCGGCGCGTTCGCCAAGCCGCTGGAACTGAAAGCGCTGAACGGCGCAAGCTTCACCCTCTCGCGTCGAAAGACGCTTGCGGTTGTCGGCGAGTCAGGCTGCGGAAAATCGACGCTGGCCCGCGTCGTCACCATGATCGAGCCGCCGACCTCCGGAGAATTGCTGATCGGCGGCACGAATGTGACCACTGCGGGAAAGGCAGAATTGCGGGTGCTTCGGCCGAAGGTGCAGATCGTCTTCCAGAACCCGTACGGCTCGCTCAACCCGCGCCAGAAAATCGGCGCGGCGCTGGAGGAGCCGCTTCTCGTCAACACAAAGCTGTCCGCGGCGGAAAGACGCGAGCGCGCCATCGCGATGATGCGCGCCGTAGGGTTGCGGCCGGAACATTACGAGCGCTATCCGCACATGTTCTCGGGCGGCCAGCGCCAGCGCATCGCCATCGCCCGCGCACTGATGCTCGATCCGGAAATCCTCGTCCTCGACGAGCCTGTCTCGGCGCTCGACGTGTCGATCCAGGCGCAGGTGCTCAATCTGCTCGGCGATTTGCAGGAGCGAATGAACCTCGCCTTCCTGTTCATCAGCCACGACCTTTCCGTGGTGCGGCACATCGCCGACGAGGTGATGGTGATGTATCTCGGACGGCCGGTCGAACAGGGGCCTCGCGAGGCGATCTTCGCCCATCCGCAGCACCCCTATACACGCGCGCTTCTCTCGGCGACGCCGGTCGCGGACCCGGAAAGGAAGAAAGAGAGGATCGTGCTGAGGGGCGAACTGCCCTCTCCGATCGCACCGCCTTCGGGCTGCCCCTTCCACCCGCGCTGTCCGCTCGCCTTCGAGCGCTGCCCGCGCGAACGGCCAGAACTTCTGCCCTCGCGCGACGCCGTGGTCGCCTGCCATGCCGTCGAAGAGGGTCGCGCAGAGACGACGCCTGTCGTGGCCGAGTAGCGAGAATTGCTGAGGCGTCACGCCTATCCGTGAACCTTTTTGCCGTGGATCCAGACGGACCGAATGGCGAGATCGTCGGACAGGTGGACGAACGATGCCGCCGCGCCAGGGCGAAGATGGCCGAGCCGATGCTCCTGGCGGACCGCCTCGGCGGGATAGCGCGAGGCCATCCTGAGCGCCTCGTCGAGGCCTATGCCAATCTCTCGATGGATGAAGCGCACGGCGGAGATCATGTCGAGATCGGCGCCGGCAAGCGTTCCATCTTCCAGCGTCAGCCTGCCATTGGCCCGCCTGATCGTGCGGCCGTTCAGCGTGAATTCCGTCATATCCGTGCCGATCGTCGCCATGGCGTCGGTGACGAGAAAGATGCGGCCCGGCCCGCGCTTCGCGCGCAAGGCGATCGCGAGCGTATGGCGATCGACATGGATGCCGTCGGCGATCAGGCCGGCATAAAGACTTTCCGATTCGAGTGCCGTTCCGACCATGCCGGGCTGACGATTGCCCAGTTGGCTCATGGCATTGAACAGGTGCGTCGTCTGACGCGCGCCGGCGGCAATCGCCGCGCTTGCCATTTCGAAGCTCGCATCGGAATGGCCGATGCTGACGACAATTCCGGCGCCGGCAAGCGCCGCGATCTGCTGCGGCGTCACCGTCTCGGGCGCGACGGTCGTCTGCAAGACCGGCAGATCGACGGCCGCTTTCTTCAGTCGTGAGAGATCGCTTTCCTTCATCGGCCGGATAAGCGCGGGATCATGCGCGCCCTTGCGAGCGAGGGAAAGATGCGGGCCTTCGAGATGAAGGCCGAGAAAGCCCGGCACGTTCGCGGCTGCCGCCGCGCGGCCGGCCGCGATCGTCCTTTCGGTTATCTCAGGCGTGTCGGTTATGAGCGTGGCCAGAAGCGCCACCGTGCCGAACTGCGCATGCGCGTCGCAAATCGTTCTGATGCCCTCGACGTCCGGCTGGTCGTTGAGCAGCACCCCACCGCCACCATTGACCTGAAGATCGACGAAACCCGGCGCAAGAAAGCCGCCATCCAGCCGAATGCTTTCATAGCCGGAAGGTGCATTGTTTTCCTCGGCGACAGCTTCGACAGAGCCGTCACGAACAAGAAGCGCCTTGCCGCTATGCCAGTCATGGCCGTCGAATATCCGCGCGCCGGAAAATGCAGACATACCGCTCATCGGGTCTCCGTCACCTTCTTCAAATTAGTCGGGCGGTCGGGATCGAGACCGCGCCGGCGCGCGAAGGCCTCGATGAAGGAATAGAAGGAGACGATCAGCGCCAGCGGATCAGTCAGGCTGTGGCCGGTGGCGACGAAAGGCAGTTGCCGGGCGTCCCGCACGATCGCACTGGTGGCAAAGACGCGCGCGCCTTTGCCGACCAGTTCGTCCGCCGTTCCGGCAACCGATTTTTCCGCCGCGTCGCGTCCGATCAGCGCCAGGATCGGAAAGCCCCTTCCGACGATCGAGACAGGGCCGTGCATCACCTCCGCGGAACTGTAGGCTTCGGCATGGACCGCGCAGGTTTCCTTGAATTTCAGCGCCGCCTCATTGGCGATGGCGAGCGCCGGACCGCGACCAAGAATGAAAAGCGATTCGTGTCCGTCCAATGCCTCACAGAGACTCGTCCAGTCGCAAAGGCGCGCTGCTTCGAGTTGCGCCGGAAGCTTTTCGAGTGCGGCGCGCAGGCCGTCGTTCTCCGTCCATTCGGCAAGCAGGAGAAGGCCGACGACGACGGAAGTTACGAAAGTTTTTGTCGCGGCGACGCTGCGTTCCACACCGGCCATGATGTCGATCACGACGTCGCTCGCCTGGGCGAGCGGCGAGCCTGCAGTGTTGGTGAGAGCGATCGTCAGCGCGCCGCCCTCGCCGGCTGATTTGGCCATATCAACGATATCCGGGCTTTTGCCGGATTGGGAAATGGCGATCGCGGCCGCGCGATCGAGCTTCAGTTTGGCCCCGAAAATGGAGGCGATCGACGGGCCGATCGACGCAACAGGAATGCCGGCCGACAGTTCGACGGCATATTTTAGATAGGCCGCGGCATGGTCGGAAGAACCGCGCGCGATCGTCGCCAGCAGCGCCGGGTTCTTGTCACGTAATTTCCTTCCGGCCTCGCCGATTGTCGCTGTCGAATTGGCGAGCAGGGCTTCGACGGCTTTAGGGATCTCGCCGATCTCGCGCCGCATGAAGGTCGGTTCAGGCATTTTCTCGTCCAATCAATTCTCGCCGAGCCGCAACTCGGCGACGAAATCGTAAGTGTCGGCGCGGTAGCGCGAGCGGGTGAACTCGATCGCCTGGCCGGACGGCAGATAGGATATGCGCACAATATTGAGGCTGGGCGAACCGGCGGCAACCTCCAGCAACTCCGCATCCCGCGGCTCAAGAAGCGCGGCGGAGATGCGCTGCACCGCTCGTACCGGATGGTTGCCGCGCTTTCTCAGCGCAGCATAAAGCGAGTCGCCGATCTCGGTGGGATCCGGCAGAAAGCCACAGGAGACCGTCGCGCGCTCGATCGCCATCGGTATGCCGTTCGTCTTGCGCAGGCGGCCGATCCTGACGACCGTGTCGTTCGCCGCGAGACCGAGCACCATCGTTTCCTCGGGCGATGGCGCATGGATACCACGGTCGAGCCAGACCGATTCCACGGTGAGGCCGCGCCGAGCCATGTCCTCGGTAAAGGATGTCAGCGAGGAGAGCGACTGTTCGACGCGACCGGGACGCTGGGCGACGAAGGTGCCGGAGCCATGGCGCTGCAGAAGCAGGCCGCTTTCGACGAGATCCTGCACCGCCTTGCGCACCGTGACGCGCGAGACCTCGGCCATGGCGGCAATGTCGCGTTCGGACGGCAGCGCGTCGCCAGGTTGCAAAACGCCGTCTCTGATCGCCTGTTCGATATTGCGCTTCAGGGCGAGATAGAGCGGTCCGGACGCGCCGCGCGGAACCCGGCTGGAGAAGATGCCATGGCCCGTTTCACCCATGGCCAACGCCTCTCCCGGACGATTTTGCGGAAGGCGCAAAAGACTTCCGCGCCAAGGCGAGAGCGCCATGGAGCGCATCGGCGCGCGGCGGCTTTAAAAGATGCCGGAACCGGCTGTCCAGCCGTTTCGAATAAAGCGGAGCAAGCCCGCCGAGCAAGCATATGCGCTCGCAATTTTCCGGCTTAACCGTGTCCAGCGCCTCGCCGATGCTCTTCACCGCGTCGCCCAGCAGCCGCGCCGCCACCGCGTCATCCCGATCGGCAAAGGAAAACACAAGCGGGGCAAAGGCGCCGAAATCGCGCGGCGCGGCGGTCTTGGCGAATTCGACCAATTTGCCCGGCTCGCCGCCGAAGTGCTGGAGCACCTCGCCGGTGATCGCCGAAGTCGCATGAACGCCATCATAGGCCAAAAGCGTCTCCTGCAGGAGCGCTTGGCCCAGCCGGGCGCCGCTTGCCAGATCGCTCAGAATAAAGCCCCATCCGCCGATGCTCCTGATCGCGCCGCCGTTTCTCGCCACGAACACCGAACCCGTTCCGAGGATGGCGATGACGCCATCCGCATCGCCAAGCGCTCCTTCGAGCGCGATGACGGAATCCGTCACGACGATACAGTCGAGGAAAGGCAGGATCGCCCCCAGCCGTTCGCCGCTCTTGCTGACATTGGCGCCTGCCAGCCCGAGAAACGCCCCGCTCCGCCGCATAGCGTCAGCAGGCAGGCCGGCGTCGGCGCAAGCTCTTTCCACCGCCTCGACAATGCTGCGGCAAGTGCCTTCCGGATCGGTCATGAGATTGGCCGAACCGCTGGCGCCGCGGCCGAGCACAAAACCGTCCATGCTGGCAAGCAATGCCCTGCACCCGGTGCCACCACCATCTATGGCGATCAGATGATCCAAGCGAGCCATCCTCCTTCGGTTATCATACCAATTAACTACCAATAACCAAGTGCTTCATTCCGCTCTCGTCGAACTTTTCGCCAAATGCCTCCAGGAACGCAGTTTTCTGGCTTTCTGATCGTTATCCGCGATTAATTCGTTAACAGCGTCTGGACAAGTGGTATTTTTTTGGCATTATTCCATGAAAGACAAGAAACGGCGATCACCGCCGGACCGGCGCCAGAGCCGGTGAATTCGAGGGGAGCCGCGGCGCTCCGGCAAATTCGGCGCTTCAACGCCGCTAACAGGGAGAACGACATGACGAAAACATTCATCAAAGCGCTTTTGGTTGCGTCGAGCGTCATCAGCATCGCCAGCGTGGCGCATGCCGACGACGTCACGCTGACGATCGAAAGCTGGCGCAACGACGACACCGGCGTGTGGCAGCAGAAGATCATCCCGGCCTTCGAGAAAGCCAATCCGGGCATCAAGGTCGTCTTCGCCGCCGCCGCGCCGACCGAATACAACGCCGCCCTCAACGCCAAGCTCGCCGCCGGTTCGGCGGGCGACCTCATCACTTGCCGCCCTTTCGACGCTTCGCTCGAACTCTACAAAAAGGGCTATCTGACCTCGGTCAATGACATCAAGGGCATGGACAATTTCGGCGATGTCGCCAAGGCGGCGTGGCAGACCGATGACGGCAAGACCACCTTCTGCGTGCCGATGGCGTCCGTCATCCACGGCTTCATCTACAATGAGGACGCCTTCAAGGACCTCAAGCTCACGCCGCCGAAGACGCATGACGAGTTCATGGCCGATCTGAAAAAGATCAAGGACGACGGCACCTACACGCCGCTTGCCATGGGCACAAAAGACCAGTGGGAAGCCGCGACCATGGGCTATGAGAATATCGGCCCCGATTATTGGCATGGCGAGGAAGGCCGCAAGGCGCTGATCGCCGGGAAGGCGAAGCTCACCGATCCGGAATTCGTCGAGCCGTTCAAGGTGCTGAAAGAATGGGCGCCCTACATGGGCGACGGCTACCAGGCGCAGGCCTATCCCGACAGCCAAAACATGTTCACGCTTGGCCGCGCCGCGATCTATCCGGCAGGCTCGTGGGAAATCGCCACGTTCGAGAAGCAGGCGCAGTTCAAGATGGGCGCGTTCCCGCCGCCGCTGCCAAAGGCGGGCGACACCTGCTACATCTCCGACCAGCCGGACCACGCGCTCGGCATGAACGCCAAGACCAAGCATCCGGAAGAAGCCAAAAAATTCCTGGAATGGGTGGCGTCCAAGGATTTCGCCGAGCTTTACGGCAACGCGCTGCCGGGATTCTTCCCGCTTACCAAGGAGAAGGTGGAATTGCAGGATCCGCTTGCCAAGGAATTCCTGAGCTGGCGGGAGACTTGCAAGCCGACGATCCGCATGACCTACCAGATCCTGTCGCGCGGCACGCCGAATCTCGAGAACGAGCTTTGGGTTGCCTCGGCCAATGTCATCAACGGCACCGAAACGCCGGAGGCAGCGGCGAAGAAACTGCAGGATGGCCTCGCAAGCTGGTACGGTCCGCAGAAGGCGAACAAGTAACGGCTTCTCGCGAAACGCTATGGCCGGCCGGAAAACCGGCCATAGATCGACCGGGATTTAACGACCCGATGGCGACGCTCGACACCATAGACATGGCCGACCTCGACGCGCAGGCGACAGCCAGACCGCGGCGCTGGCATATCGCCGTCTTTCTCGCACCGGCGGTACTGATCTACACCGTGGTGATGATCTTGCCGCTTGTCGAGACGCTGTGGCTGTCGCTTCTGAGGGTCGATCCAAAGACGAACACGTCCTTCTTCGCCGGCCTTGTGAACTTCCAGACACTTTTCGGTGATCCGCGCTGGTCCGCCTCCTTCTGGAACGCGCTCAGGAACAATGTCTGGTTCTTCATCATCAACATGGTGGTACAGAACCCGATCGGCGTCGCTCTCGCGGCGCTCCTTTCGGTGCCGACGCTCAAGGGCCGCGCCTTCTATCGTACGGCGATTTTCTTGCCGACCATTCTCTCCTTCGTCATTGTGGGCTTCATCTGGAAGCTGATCCTGTCGCCTCTCTGGGGCGTGGCGCCCTCGCTGCTGAAGTCGGTGGGGCTGCGCCATCTTTTCCACCCCTGGCTCGGCATGGCCGACAGCGCGCTCACCACCGTCTCGCTTATTTCGGTCTGGCAATTCATCGGCATCCCGATGATGCTGATCTACGCGGCGCTGCTTTCCATTCCCGACGAGGTGCTCGAAGCGGCCGAGATCGACGGCATTACCGGCTGGTCGCAATTCTGGAAGATCAAGCTGCCGCTCATCCTGCCGACGATCGGCATCATCTCGATCCTCACATTCGTCGGCAATTTCAACGCTTTCGACCTCATCTATGTCACCCAGGGAGCGCTCGCCGGGCCGAACTTCTCGACCGACATTCTCGGCACCTTCCTCTACCGCACCTTCTTCGGCTACCAGCTGCAGCTCGGCGACCCCAATATGGGCGCGGCGATCGCGACCGTCATGTTCGCCATCATTCTGGTCGGCGTGTGCATCTATCTCTTCGGCGTCCAGCGGCGCCTCCGGCGTTACCAGTTCTGAGGAGGATAGGATGAGCCGCGCGCGCTTCTCCCTTCCCCGCTCGGCCGCGATGCACGCGGCGCTGATCCTTTATACGATCATCGCCGTGGCGCCGGTGCTGCTCATCATCATTAATTCCTTCAAGGACCGACGCGCGATCTTCTCGCATCCGCTCGCCCTGCCCGGCCCGAAGAGCTTCAGCCTCGTCGGCTATCAGGCCGTCTTCTCGCAAGGAAGCTTCCTCACCTATTTCGAGAACAGCCTGATCGTGACGGTCGTCTCGATCGCGCTGGTGCTGCTTTTCGGCGCGATGGCGGCGTTCGCGCTTTCGGAATACCGTTTCCGCGGCAATACGCTGATGGGTCTCTATCTGGCGCTCGGCATCATGATCCCGATCCGGCTCGGCACCATCGCCATCCTGAAGCTTATGGTCGCGACGCATCTGGTCGATACGCTGACGGCGCTCATCCTCGTCTATACGGCGCAGGGCCTGCCGCTCGCGATCTTCATCCTGTCCGAATTCATGCATGGCGTTTCCGACGATCTGAAGAACGCCGGCCGCATCGACGGCCTGTCGGAATACAGGATTTTTTTCCGTCTCGTCCTGCCGCTCATCCGCCCGGCCATGGCGACGGTGGCGGTCTTTACCATGATCCCGATCTGGAACGACCTCTGGTTCCCACTGATCCTGGCGCCGAGCGAAGCGACCAAGACGGTGACGCTCGGCGCGCAGATGTTCCTCGGCCAGTTCGTCACCAACTGGAACGCGGTGCTCTCCGCGCTTTCGCTCGCCATCTTGCCGGTGCTGATCCTCTATCTCATCTTCTCGCGCCAACTTATCCGCGGCATCACATCGGGAGCGGTCAAATGAGCGCCTTCGTGGAAAAATCTGTTCGCGTGCTTGTCGCCGGCCTCGGCAATATGGGCCGCAGCCACGCGCTGGCCTATCACCGCAATCCGGGGTTTGAAATAGCGGGACTGGTGAACCGTTCGGATGGCGTGCTTCCGGAAGAACTGAAGAGCTATCCTGTCCAGCCTGATTTTTTTGAATCGTTGTATGAGTTGAAGCCGGACCTCGCCTGCATCGCCACCTATTCCGACAGCCACGCCGATTATGCCGTCGCAGCGCTGGAGCGAGGCTGCCATGTCTTCGTCGAAAAGCCGCTAGCGACAACGGTCGCTGATGCCGAGCGCGTGGTGGACGCCGCGCGGGCCAACGGCAGGAAGCTCGTCATCGGCTACATCCTCCGCCATCATCCCTCCTGGATGCGGCTGATCGCGGAAGCGCGCGCGCTCGGCGGCCCCTATGTCTTCCGCATGAACCTCAACCAGCAATCGAGCGGCCCGACCTGGGAGACGCACAAGCAGTTGATGCGGACGACGCCGCCCATCGTCGATTGCGGGGTGCACTATGTCGATGTCATGTGCCAGATCACCGACGCGAAGCCCGTGGAGGTGCGCGGCATGGGATTGCGGCTGACGAACGATGTCGCGCCCGACATGTATAATTACGGGCAATTGCAGGTGCTGTTCGAGGACGGCTCCATCGGCTGGTACGAAGCCGCTTGGGGGCCGATGATCTCGGAGACGGCCTTTTTCGTGAAGGACGTGATGTCGCCAAACGGCAGCGTTTCGATCGTCATGGACGAGAACGCCAAGTCGGATGACATCGACACGCATACCAAGACCGCGCGCATCAAGGTGCACCGCGCCGCTACCGGCCCTGGCGGGCGCTTCATCGCGCCGGACGAGCTGCTCAGCATGGAAGGCGAGCCCGGCCACCAGGAGCTTTGCGAGCGCGAGCAGGCTTTCGTCTTGAAGGCGATCCGCGAGGACATCGACCTCGAACGGCATATTGACGACGCCGTGCAGTCGCTCGCCGTCTGCCTCGCCGCGGACGAGAGCGTCAGGACGGGAAAGGCGGTGAGGCTGTAATGGGTTCGCTGACGCTCAGCAATATCCGCAAATCCTTCGGCCACGTCGATGTGCTGAAAGGCATCGATCTCGCGGTTGAGGATGGCGAATTCGTCATCTTCGTCGGCCCGTCGGGCTGCGGGAAATCGACGCTGCTGCGCGTCATCGCGGGCCTGGAGGACGCGACCTCCGGCTCGGTCAAGATCGACGGCAGGGAAGTCGGCAACGTGCCGCCGGCGAAACGCGGCATCGCCATGGTGTTTCAGTCCTACGCGCTTTATCCGCATCTCACCGTACGAGACAATATGGGCCTCGGCCTGAAACAGGCGGGCGCGCCGGCGAAGGACATCGCCAAGCGCGTACAAGCCGCATCGACAATGCTCTCGCTCGAGGATTATCTCGGCCGGCGGCCGGCGGAACTGTCGGGCGGCCAGCGGCAGCGTGTCGCCATCGGCCGCGCGATCGTGCGCGAGCCGAAGCTTTTCCTTTTCGATGAGCCGCTCTCCAATCTCGACGCGGCGCTTCGCGTCAATACCCGGATCGAGATCGCCAGGCTGCATCGCGAACTGAAATCGACCATGATCTATGTCACCCATGACCAGGTCGAGGCGATGACGCTCGCTGACCGGATCGTGGTGCTGAACAAGGGCATCGTGGAACAAGTCGGCTCCCCGATGGAACTTTACAACCGCCCCGCCAACCTTTTCGTCGCCGGCTTCATCGGCTCGCCGCAAATGAATTTCATCGAGGCAGGCAAACTCGACGAGAACGGCGCAAAAACGATCGGCATCCGGCCGGAGCACATTTCAGTCAGTGCCGATACCGGGCCCTGGAAAGGATCTGTGACGCACGCCGAACATCTCGGCGCCGATACGATCCTCTATGTCGAGACCGAGAAGTCAGGGCTGGTCACGGTGCGGCTCTTCGGCGAGCACCGGTTCCATGATGACGATGTCGTTTTCCTCACGCCCGATACGGCGAAGATCTATCGCTTCGACGAAAGCGGCAGGGCGATCGCCTGACAAGAGCCGCCGATCCGCATCGTCATCGCAGCTTTGAGGCGGCGAAACCGCCGCCTCGCGGGAAGAGCGCTGCGTGATCCCGGACCGCGTACAAATTCTCGCAGATCAGGATGAAAGAGACCACCGATCTTCGTCTTCGTCCCGGAGCTTGCCTCCAAGAATGGCGGAGACCGCCGCGATAAATGCGCCGATGAACAGCGTGAGCGCCCCAAGAAGGGCCGTCGCGGCGCTGGTCTTTCTGGCCTTGTCCGCCGCGGCTTGGATTTTCGTCTTCGACTCCTGGACCTTGGCCCAGACGCTGTCGACGCGCTTTTGCGCATCCGCCTGCGAAAGACCGGTGCGAGCGGCGACAAGCATCGCCAGATAGCTCTTGTCGTCATTAGAGAGTTGGCCTGCCGCGGTGCTTGTCACCAGGATTCGCGTCGCCTGACCGATTGCAGCCGCGTCTCCCTGCGCGCCCGGCGCATTGAGGCGCGCGGGGTCCGTCGGCCGGAACAGGGCATCGACAAAATAGCCCGTCGACGGATTGTTGCCTGCGCCGGCAGCAGTTGCGCCCGCCGATATCCCATGCGCCGCGCCCGCGGCGACGTTGGAAGCCGCCTGGACGCCCGAGCCAATGACGCCCGATATGGCGGAGCCCAGAAGGCCGGCCACGACAAGGGTTGCGACCGACCACGCCAGGAGGCCGTGAGCGCTGTCCCGGAACACCACCTCATCAGTGTGAATGCCTGTCCAGCGCCGGCGGAACCGGCCTGCCATATAGCCGCCGAAGCAGGATGAGACCCATTGCACGATGACAAGCCACACCGCCGCCCAGGCGAGAACCGTCGTCGCCGAGGCGCTTTGCGATGACCATGGCGAGATCATGGTGAGGCCAAGGCCCGATCCAACGAGGGTCAGGATGAGTGTTGCGACGGCCGCCACGATGGCGCCGGCGATGACCGCGCCCCAGTTTATAGGTGACGCAGGCGCCGCGGCGCCCGCGACCACGATGTCGGTTTGGGAAGCCATGATCATAGCCTCCTAATGCCAGAACAGCAGAATGAGGATGATGACGGGGATCGGCACCCCGAGCAGCCATAACAGAATACCGCGACCCATTGATTGTCCTCCTTATCGGCCGACGGGATGTCAGCTGACAGGGTCAATGGCGCAGCAGGCCCAATGTTCCATCTTAAGTGGGGCGGATACCAAGCAATTCCAGTCTGTCGCCCAGCCGAACGACCACAAGACAGCAGCGCCAAGCCTCCTGTTCAACACGCGAAAGCAGGCGCGGATCTGCTACCAGGGACTTTGCCGTGACTGCTGGCCGTACATTTGGACGATTGGTGCCGCTTGGGTGACTCGAACACCCGACCCCATCATTACGAATGACGTGCTCTACCAACTGAGCTAAAGCGGCGATCCAGACGAACGTGCTGGTGCGGCGCGTGATAGCCGCAATGTCGGGCCATTTCAAGTCTCCTTACCGTCTCTTCTTCGGTTGCTGGGATTTTCCGCCATAGTCCCGCCGCCAGCCGGCGGTGCGGCTGCCGCAGGGGTAAGTCCCTCTGCCGAACTGAGGCGGCAAGCTGGTCAAAAGATGGTTTAAATATGGCAAATTTGATTTGCGGAGCTAAGGAATCCGAATAACGTAACCATCGCCATAACCAAAAAGTGGAGGAACCCCAATGGAAACGGCAAGTGGCGGATCGGGCGGCTGGTTCGATCGCTCCCGGACGGTCGCCGGCCCCGGCTTCAGCCGGTGGATGGTGCCGCCGGCGGCATTGTGCGTGCATCTGTGCATCGGCCAGGCCTATGCATTCAGCGTTTTCAACCTGCCGATGACCAAACTGATCGGCATTCACCAGTCGGCGCCCGGCGACTGGAAACTGACCCAGCTCGGCTGGATCTTCTCGCTCGCCATCTTCTTCCTCGGCGTCTCTTCGGCCGTCTTCGGACGCTGGGTCGAGGAAGGCGGCCCCCGCAAGGCGATGTTCACGGCGGCCTGCTGCTGGGCCGGCGGGTTTCTGATCTCCGCCTTCGGCGTCTCCATCCACAATCTGTGGCTGATCTATCTCGGCTATGGCGTGATCGGCGGCATCGCTCTCGGCATCGGCTATATCTCGCCGGTCTCGACCCTGATAAAATGGTTCCCCGACCGGCCCGGCATGGCGACCGGCATGGCCATCATGGGCTTCGGCGGCGGCGCCTTCATCGCCGCGCCGCTTTCGGTGTGGCTGATGAGGAAGTTCACCACCGCCAGCCATATCGGCGTGATGGAAACCTTCGTCGTGCTCGGCATCGTCTATTTCATCTTCATGATCGTCGGCTCGATCATCGTGCGCGTTCCGCCGGCCGGCTGGATGCCGGAGGGCTATGTGCCGCCCAGGCAGAACAAGCTGATCAGCAAGAACGATGTCTATGTTTATGACGCGCTGAAGACGCCCCAATTCTGGCTGATCTGGTGGGTGCTCTGCCTCAACGTAACGGCCGGCATCGGCGTTCTCGGCCAGGCCTCGGCGATGAGCCAGGAGATGTTCCCGGGCGTGATCACGCCGATAGCGGCAGCGGGCTTTGTCGGCCTGATGAGCCTGTTCAACATGGGCGGGCGTTTCTGCTGGGCGACCGTGTCGGACTATATCGGGCGCAAGAACACCTATTTCGTCTTCATGGTGCTCGGTTTCGTCCTCTACTGCACGGTGCCGCATGCCGGCGCGATCGGCAGCGTGGCGCTCTTCGTCGTCTGCTTCCTCATCATCATCTCGATGTATGGCGGCGGCTTCTCGACGGTGCCCGCCTATCTGAAGGACATGTTCGGGACGCGCTATGTCGGCGCCATCCACGGCCTGCTCCTGACCGCATGGTCGGCGGCCGGCATCTTCGGTCCGGTCATCGTCAATTACCTGCGCCAGTATAATCTCGCCCATGGCGTACCGAAGGCGGACGCCTACAACAACACCATGTACATCATGGCCGGGCTGCTGGTCATCGGCTTCATCTGCAACCTTCTGGTGAAGGCCGTGCATCAGAAATACCACATGAAGCCGGAAGCGGACGAGCCCGCGCTCGACATCGCCGGCGAAGCCGCGGCACGGGCCTGAGGAGGATCGATATGAGCAACAATCAGAACGGAACCACGACCCTCCATCTGGTGCTTGCCTGGGGCTTCGTCGGCATCCCGCTGGTGCTGGGGGTTTTGCAAACCCTGATCAATGCGATGAAGCTGTTCCAGTAGAGCGAGCAACCGAAGCAAACAGCCGGCCGCTGCCCCAAGAGACGGCGGCCGGTTCTTTTTAAGGAGTTGACTGCGCTTATCCGGCGGGAAAATTCGATCCTGCTGCCGAAGCGGATTCCGCTTTCGACCCGTGACGGTCGTTCAATTGGCTTCTGCAGGTTCCGGAAGCGGACACACGATCTGAGGTACGGCATCGTTGAGCATGCGGCTAAGAACCGATGGATTACTCAGCCGCCGCCTCGGCGTCGTCCACGATGAACTTGGCCCGCGCGTAAATCTCATCGAACGTGATCACCTCAGGCCAGCGAAGGGAGCGGCGGAACAGCTCAAACGACCTGAATTTGTCCTTGTTCGCCCCATTCGGGCTACCCAGCTGTCCAAGGTTGCCGATGACGAGAAAGGAGCGGGGCTGGAATTGAAATAGTGTCTCGCCGGTCGGATTGCCGGTCTGAGGATGGTTGGGCCTGTGCACTTCCCTGAGGTCCTCAAGTGCTCTTTGCACGGTGACTTGAATCTGAGAAACGGCGCCAGCCATCTCGATACTCGGGGCGAAGACGCCAGGCCGGTATTCCCTTACCAAGTCGGTTTCCGACGTTTTGATCTCGACAAAGCAGAGTGAGTTGATGGCGGCGACGGTCTTCATGAGTCCGTCTACCTCCTTGCCCCGGCCGGTGACGTTATAGCCGGCGACCCTCGCTTTGAGAGATTGGCCGTCCAGTTTGTCCATCGGCACATAGGAGAGGCCGTAGCCGAATATCCACGTGTTCCGCTCAAAGAAGGCCTGCCAAGCATCCTCCATGCGACCGTGAGAGGCTAGTTTCTCGCTTTCGCGGAAATCCTCATCGTCCAGCATTCGCTTAAAGTACGCCAGTTCCTTCTTGCGGCGGGCCAAGCTATAGATTTCCTGCGCCTGCACATCCGTCTCAAGCACGGCGCTCAGGAGGGTGGGATCTTCCACCAGAATCTTGGCAATATGGCGCCGGTCGAACGACGACTGAACGTGAGTGCGGTCGGGTAGCCTCCCACCATCCTCATCCACGAAAATCATGGTCTCGCAAGTCTTGATGAAGGTCAGAAGCTCGTCAATTTCCTTGCCGTAGAGGGGGAAGGAATCGACCGCGTAGGGCGTGTCCTTGCTGTTCCATTTCTGGAACGTGAGCGTACTGATCTTGTGGCTGTCCTCATGCAGCGTCGCCTTGAACTGGTAACGGCCGGCACGGCTCCTGCGCAGGACGATTTCCTTACCTTCTCTCACCGCGAAAATCCCCCCTTTGCCCTCAACCACCCGATGAATAAACCGCTTGGGCCGGATATCCGTCTCACCGGCTTTTGTTATTCGCCGGGAGTAATAGGTGAAATGAGGCAATCGTCCCCAAAAATAGTCCTCATCGTTGCCCGACATTGTCTTTCCATCCTCAAACCAATCGCTCAATATAGTGGGGGTAATTGCCGGGAGTCTCGGGCTGCAGCATAATCCACAGGTGCGCGCTCACTTTGCCCCTCATCCGAGCGTAGCCGGCAATGCAATTCACTATCGAACGGTATTGCGCTAATCATTGGGCCATGGATGGGGAAGAACTCAACCAACTCTACTACAGACGTCGAGCAATCGATGAAGCGCGAGTCGCTATTAATCTGACCAAGCAAAGAGTCGAGTCGTTGTCGGAGTTGCTATCTCGTCTCCGCTCGGCGCCTAGGGATCAACTGGGCGACGTTGTATATGCGCTATTAGAGCGATGTGGCGATCCGCGGACCGATCCGCAAATCGCAGCTGAACTGACCAGAGTGTCGGATTTCACCGATACTCTTCCATCATCGGAACGCGCGCGGTTTGACGGTGCTGTCGGCCGCATTTTGCGTCAGCTGAACCCCACATGCACGCTACCTTTGGCGATGGCTTGGGCAGAACACCGCCGGAAAGCGCGAAGACGTGTGGCGCTACAGGTGTTGGTGAAAGCGCCCCTCACTGAGGATATGGCTGAATTCCTTCTTCGGCGGTATCGCGAGACCCGAGAGACCGACTTTTTGAAGGTCATTCTTCGCGAGCCTCTTCCTCAATCTCTTAGCGTCGATGAATTGTTTGGCGCATTCAAAGTTGAGCATGACGACTATTGGCAGGCCCGAGTTGCAGAATCTGCTCTATGCGCGAACGATAATCTTGGGCCTGAGCTAATGCGAACGCAACCACATGCCACAATATGGGCGGCCGGAAGGCTCCGAATGCAGCACCTAATTCCCGAGATAGTACAAGCGCTTCATCGAGCAAACGATAAAGTCGCCATCTTGGGAGTTGCGGTGTGGGCGCTTGGCAAGATGGGCGCCAAGTCAGAACTCTTGGCACTTGAACCATTGATTGATGAGCTTGACGCTCAGTACCCTGATCCATGGCAAAAGCCACTTGAGAACAGGGTTTCCACATAGTGGAGAGTCAGCTGTCAGACCAATTTATCCAAAATCTGCCAGTCCGCTCCCCACCAATTCCGGTCATCTGATCGGCAGCCTGCAACTAGATTTCCGCCGCTATGCGCACGGCGGTAGCTTCAATCGCGCCCTGGCAGCCTCGTATTCGAGCGCCAGGCGCTCCACCAGTTCACCTGCCGAAACAACCTTGTCCACCGCGCCGATGCCCTGTCCGGAGCCCCATATTTCCTTCCAGGCTTTTGCCTTGGAGGAGCCGTCGGCGAAATTCATCGTCGAGGGATCGGAGGCGGGCAGATTGTCCGGGTCCATGCCGGCGGCGCGGATGGAGGCCTTCAGATAATTGCCGTGGACGCCGGTGAAGAGGTTGGAATAGACGATGTCCGCTGCCCGCGAGTCGACGATCATCTGCTTGTAGGCTTCAGGCGCGCGCGCTTCCGTGGTGGCGATGAAAGGCGAGCCGATATAGGCCATGTCGGCCCCCATGGCTTCGGCCGCGAGGATGGCGCCGCCATTGGCGATGGCGCCGGAGAGCAGCAGCGGCCCGTCGAACCATTGCCGGATCTCCTGGACGAGCGCGAAGGGGGACAGCGTGCCCGCATGGCCGCCGGCGCCGGCCGCCACCGCGATCAGCCCGTCGGCGCCTTTCTCGATCGCCTTGCGCGCATGCCGGTCATGGATAATGTCGTGCAGGACGATGCCGCCATAGGAATGCACGGCCTGGTTCACCTCCTCGACCGCGCCGAGAGAGGAGATGACGATCGGAACCTTGTATTTCACGCACACGCCGAGATCATGGTCGAGGCGCGTGTTGGATTTGTGCACGATCTGGTTGACGGCGAAGGGCGCCGACGGGCGATCCGCATTGATGCTGTCGTAGCGGGCGAGTTCTTCCGTTATTTCCGCCAGCCATTCATCCAGTTGCGCTTGCGGCCGCGCGTTAAGAGCCGGAAAAGCGCCGGCAATGCCCGCCTTGCATTGCGCCAGAACCAGAGGCGGATGCGAGATGATGAAAAGCGGCGAGCCCATGACCGGAAGCCGCAGATTTCTTTTGAGAATATCAGGCAATGCCATGCGCTTGCGTGCTCCATCGCAACAGCGGACTTCAATAAAGCTGTTTGTAGCAAAAGACGGAAATCGGCAACCGGGAGCATCCGGCAAAGAGTTGCCTGATTCATCCGCTTCACCTGTGATTCGCTCTTTCAGCACCGTTGCACAATCGAATTTGCATGGTTAACGCTGCGACGGGGTGACGAGGAAAGGAATTGCGGTTGGATCCGATCGAAACGGCGATCAGGAACGCCCTGCGGAAGGGTGACGCGGGCGATCGCGCATTTCGCGCGCGGGTCTATCGCTCGGCTTTCAACGCGCTGCATCGCGTTCTGGACGAAAGCGGTGACATCACGCCGGCCGAGGCCGTCGCCAGACGCGACAATCTGAAGGCGCGCATCACCGAAATCGAAGCCGAATATGCTCCCGCGGGGCCGGCCGAGACAAATCCTCCTCTTGCCGAGGAGGAAGTCCCGAGCATTCGCGTCGATCAGGAAGCCGGCGCCGTTTCCGCCCCTCCGCTCGACGCGCCGGAAATCCGGGCGGAACGGCGCGAAGGCAGATCAAGGAAGGACACGTCGGCCAAGGTAGAGCCCCGGATCATTCCCGACGACGGCGCACCCCGCACCTATCCCGATCTGGACGCTCGTTCGACCGGCCGCGCCTCGCGCCAGGTCGAGGGACCTGCGCAACGCGGCGGTCGCCGCTTCTTCGTCGCGCCTCTCGCCAGCCTCGTCGTTCTCGCCCTCATTATCGGCGCGGCATGGTGGCTGCTGCAAAACGGCCCCTTCTCGAAAGCTCCGCAAAGCGGCGCGCCCGGCTGGCATCCGCCGCAAACGCTTCAGGAGGAAAGCTCCGGCGGTACGGCCGAAGCGCCCAAGAAGGAGGGGCAGGCCGATGCGGAACGGCGCTGGATCGTCATCTTCACGCCGGACGATCCCACTATGGCCACCGCCGGCGCGGGCGCTCAGGCGAGCGTCATGCAGGAGGGGGATGCGAAATTCCTTCGCATCGTTTCCGGAGCGAAGAATGGCGAGGTGACTTTCGAGGTCGGTAAGGGCGTGCTGGAGCAGATCGCCGGCAAGCACGCTCTGTTCGATGTCGTCGCCCGCGCGCAGGAAGGCAAGGACACGCAGATGTCGGTCAATTGCGATTTCGGCGCGCTCGGCACATGCGAGCGCAAGCGCTACGAGGTCGGCAACCAGCGCAATGATTTCCTGTTTGAAATGGATATGCCGAATGCAAGCCCCACCGGCGCGGGAAAGATTTCCATCGTCTCCGACATCGGCAAGCAGGGAAAGGCCGTCGATATTTATGAGATAAGGGTATCGACGCGACAGAAATAGCGGGCGGCCGGAATTACCGGTCGAGCAGCGCCTGAAGCGTCTCCAGCCGGTCGGCCTCCACCGCCGGCTTGTCCCAGCGAAGCCTTGAAATGCGCGGAAACCGCATGGCGACGCCGGAACGGTGGCGCTGCGAGCGGGCCAATCCCTCAAAAGCGATTTCGAGGACGAGACCGTGTTCCGGATCGGCGCGCACCGAACGAACGGGGCCGAAACGCTCGATGGTGTTGTCGCGCACATATTTGTCGAGTTGGCGCAGTTCAGCATCTGTAAAACCGAAATAAGCCTTTCCGACCGGCACAAGCTCGAGTTCGTCCTCGGCGCCCGTCCAGACCCCGAAGGTGAAATCCGAATAGAAGCTGGAACGCTTGCCGTGGCCGCGCTGGGCGTACATCAGGACGGCGTCGACCGTATGCGGATCGCGCTTCCACTTGAACCAGGGCCCCTTCGGCCGGCCGGGCACATAGGCCGAATCGCGGCGTTTCAGCATCACGCCCTCGATGATCGGATGCGGCGGCTTGCGGCGCAAATCCTCCAACGCTTCCCATCCCGGAAAAGGAACAAGCGGCGAGAGGTCGAAACGGCTGAGGTCGAGCGTCGCCACAAAGGCTTCGAGACGTTGGCGACGCCCGGCAAAGGGCAGCGGGCGCGTGTCCTCCTGGCCTTCCTGCAAGATGTCGTAGCAGCGGATGAAGGCGGGATATTGCGACAGCATCTTCGCCGTTACGCTCTTGCGGTTCAGCCGCTGCTGCAGATCGGAGAACGTGCCGGTATGTTCGGGCGGCCGGCCGACAAGCAGTTCGCCGTCGAGCGCTGCTTCGAAGTCCATCGCTTCCACGATGTCTGGGAAAGCCCCGGAAATATCATCGCCGGTGCGCGAGTAAAGACGCCGCACGCCCGCCTCGGAAACGGCCTGGACGCGGATGCCGTCCCATTTCCATTCGGCGGCATAATCCGCGGGATCGAGCTTTTCGAGATCGCCGTCACCGACGGGATTGGAGAGCATGACCGGCCGGAAAGGCGCGGCGGCCGCACGCATAGGCTTCTCCCCCTCACCCGAGAGCCAGCGGAAAAGGCCGAGATAGGGCGGCTGAAGGCCGTGCCACAATTCCTCGATCTCGGTCACGTCCACTCCGCCGAAAGCGGCGAGCGCCTGTTTCGCCAAACGCGCTGAAACGCCGATCCTCAGGCCGCCCGTCACCAGCTTGATGATGGCGAAACGCTCCGGAACGGCGAGGCGATCGAGCAGATTTGCAAGGATTGCAGGCCCCTCCGCCCGCCCCGCCGTTTGCAGCGTTGCCACGGCATCGGCGAGACGCACCTCGCCGCTACCCGACTCGCCCTCACCAGCGGGCCAGACGAGCGAGACGGTTTCGGCGAGGTCGCCGACATAATCATAGGAATAGGCGAAAAGAACGGGATCCATGCGCTCGGTGACGAGCGCTCGCAGCATGGCCGGCTTGACCGAGGGAATGTTGAGGTCGCCGGTGATGGCGGCAAGCGCCAGACCGCGATCGGGGTCGGGCGTCGCCGCGAAATAGTCGACAAGCAGCTTCAGCTTGCCGTTGCGCGACGGGGTCAGCACCAATCGGTCGAGAAGTTCCGCGAAGGCTTTCATAGGGTTTGAAGTCCCGCATTTTCTCTGGCGTTTCCTACCCCACCCGCCTCGCTTCGCTCAGCACCCTCCCCTGGCGGGGAGGGAAAGGCGGAGCTGCGCCGCCGCTTTCCTCCCCCTCGTAGGGGGAAGTGGCCCGAAGGGCCGGTAGGGATACGGATCGCTTGCCCAAAACCGTCTCCCATCAATCGACTTCGTCCTCGTAACCGACGAGATGCAGCGGCTTTGCGGGGATGCCGGCGAGTTCGCACCAGCGCACCAGCGCCTCCTCGCGGCCATGCGTCACCCAGACCTCCGACGCGCCGGTATCGCGGATCGTCCTGGTCAATTCGCCCCAATCGGCATGGTCGGAGATGATCAGCGGCAGTTCGACGCCGAGTTGCCGGGCGCGCTGGCGGATACGCATCCAGCCGGAGGCAAAGCATGCGACCGGATCGGCGAAGCGCCGCGCCCAGCGGTCGGCGAAGGCCGAAGGCGGGCCGACAATGATGTTACCGGCGAAGCCGTCCCCGCCGCCGCCATCAACCGTTGCGGGTTCCAGTCGGCCAAGATCAATGCCGCGGCTCTGATAGTAATCGCAGAGCTTGGAGAGAGCGCCGTGGATGAAGATCGGCTCGTCATAGCCGGCGTCACGCAGCAGGCGAATGACACGTTGCGCCTTACCCAAGGCATAAGCGCCGACAAGATGGGCCCGCTCTGGAAATTGCTGGACCGATTTGAGCAGCGTAGCGATCTCGTGCGACGCATCGGGATGGCAGAAGACGGGCAGCGCAAACGTCGCCTCGGTGATGAAGACGTCGCAGGGCACCGGTTCGAACGGAGCACAGGTCGGGTCTGGCTGGCGCTTATAGTCCCCCGAGGCGACGATGCGCAGGCCGTTGCATTCCACGACAATCTGCGCCGACCCCAGGACATGGCCCGCAGGGCGGAACGTGACGGCTGCGTCGCCGATGCGGAGGGTCTTGCCAAGTTCGGCCGCCTCCGTGCTGCCGGTGAAGCCTTCGCCATAGCGGAGCGCCATGATGTCGAGCGTCTCGCGTGTGGCGAGCACCGCGCCATGGCCCGACCGGGCGTGGTCGGAATGGCCGTGGGTGATGAGTGCGCGATCGACTGGCCGGACGGGATCGATGAAGAAATCGCCTGGCGGGCAATAAAGGCCTTGAGGACTTGGGCAGAGAAGTTCATGCGGCTGCATCGCACATAGGTAAGGCCTCGGCGTTGCCTCGAAAAGCCTCTTGAAAACGCTGCTGACATGGATCATAAGCCGCGCCGCCGTCTCGAGACGGCCTTTCTCTTCATGATGTCGTTCGATGAAACGCGTTCAGCTTTCCTCCGGTGATATGCTGGCCGACCGCCGTGCGGATTACGCCGAAATGTGCTTTGCGGAAGGCGATTACCCCGCTGCCGCCGACCTGATGCGCGACGCGGTCCTGCTCGTGCCGCTCTGGGCCGCAGGCCAGTTCCGTCTTGGCGAGATGCTGGAAGCCGCCGGCCGGATCGCGGAGGCGGTGGAGGCGTGGCATATCGCGATTCGTCTCGATCCCGAGGATCGTCTCGGAGCGTCGTTAAAACTGGCGCTGGCCGGCGCGGTCGCTCCGGCGCCGCCGCCCGCGCATTTCGTGGAAATGCTGTTCGACCAATATGCCGAGGATTTCGAGGAAGCGCTGGTCGACAGGCTCGACTACCGCGTTCCTGAACTCATCGACGCGGCGCTCAAGCGTAGCGGGCAGCCATCGTTCCGCCGCGTGGCCGACCTCGGCTGCGGCACGGGCCTTATGGGCGAGCGACTGCGCGACCGCACGGCTCTCCTGGAAGGGTTCGATATTTCGGCGGAAATGCTGAAAAGAGCCGAGGCCAAGGGGATCTACGACCGGTTGGAAAAGGCCGATCTCAACGATTTCCTCCCTGAAGGAGGCGCTTACGACCTCGTCACCGCCGCCGACGTGTTCATGTATCTCGGCCCTATCGACAGGATCGTTACGACGGCGGGAGAGATGCTTCGACGGCACGGGCTCCTTGCCTTTTCCGTCGAAAGACATGACGGCCCGGAGGATTTCATTCTCAGGCCGTCGCGCCGCTATGCTCATTGCCGTTCCTATGTTGAAAGGCTTCTCGGGACGAATGGCTTCCTCATTGGGACAATGGAAGAAGCCGTCATCCGGCAGGATCGTGGCCAGCCGGTCGAAGGTCTGATCGTCGTAACACAGAAGAGCTGAGTGACGACACAGCGCCGGCACGAGACGCCGGGAGCAATTTGCCTTGCCCTGCCCGTCTGTTCTGTTTTAGTTCTTGCGGCTTGACCGAGCAATCGCATCCTCTGGCGGAAGAAACCGCCGCCTTCCTCCCCCCGCCGTTCCTGAAATGGTTTTCGGAGCGCGGCTGGTCGCCACGTGCGCACCAGATCGAGCTTCTGGCGCGGGCGCAGAGCGGCTCCTCCGTGCTCCTCATTGCACCGACGGGGGCAGGCAAGACCCTTGCTGGCTTCCTGCCTTCCCTGGTCGAACTCTCGCAACGCTCCCGGCGCAAGCCGGGAGAGGCCTGGCGCGGCGTCCACACACTCTATATCTCGCCGCTCAAGGCGCTTGCCGTCGACATCAAGCGCAATCTCGGCAAGCCGGTGGAGGAAATCGGGCTGCCGATCTCGATCGAGACGCGGACGGGCGATACGCCGTCACACCGGCGGCAGCGGCAAAGGCAGGCGCCGCCCGATATCCTGCTGACGACTCCCGAGCAATTGGCGCTGCTCATCGCCAGCAAGGATGCGAAGCGCTTCTTCTCGGGCCTGCGCTATGTCGTTCTCGATGAACTCCATTCGCTCGTTACGTCGAAGCGCGGCCATCTCCTGTCGCTCGGGCTGGCGCGGCTGAGGCGTTTCGTGCCCGACCTGCAGACGGTCGGCCTTTCCGCCACTGTGGCGGAACCCGACGAATTGCGCCGTTGGCTGGTCGGGCAATCGTCGACGAATAATGCAAATTTTGAGAGGCAAGGCGATATTGTCGAATCCGAAGCTCTGCCCCCTCTCCGCCTCGCGGAGCCTGTCCTCGGGTCGGCCAAAGGCCGAACCCGGGGGCTCGGCACCTCTCCCCCTGAAGGGGGCGAGGAAAAAGCGACCGCAACTCGGCGCACTTCCGCCACCCGCAAAGCGGGGGGAGATGGCGAGGGCGAAGCCCGAGACGGAGGGCGGGCGAGCGGCCAGCTCGCAAATCGGCTGGCCGACCTCATCACCGTCGCCGGCGGCGCGAAGCCGGAAATCTCGATTCTGGAATCGGAACAGCACGTGCCTTGGGCCGGCCATTCGGCGCGTTATGCCATTCCCGAAATCTACGAGGCGATCAAGAAGCACCAGACGACGCTTCTTTTCGTCAACACACGCAGTCAAGCCGAGCTGCTTTTCCAGGAACTGTGGCGCATTAACGAGGATTCGCTGCCGATCGCGCTGCATCACGGCTCGCTCGACGTCGGGCAAAGGCGACGGGTGGAAAAGGCGATGGAGGAGAATGCGCTGCGCGCGATCGTCGCCACCTCGACGCTCGATCTTGGCATCGACTGGGGCGATGTCGATCTCGTCGTCCATGTCGGGGCGCCGAAGGGCGCCAGCCGACTGGCGCAGCGCATCGGCCGCGCCAACCACCGCATGGACGAGCCGAGCCGCGCCATACTGGTGCCGGCGAACCGCTTCGAGGTGCTGGAATGCCGCGCGGCGCTCGACGCCAACTATCTCGGCGCGCAGGACACGCCGCCGCTTGCCCAAGGCGCGCTTGACGTGCTGGCGCAGCATGTGCTCGGCAGCGCCTGCGGCGAACCGTTCGATCCGGACGAACTTTACGATGAGGTGCGGAGCGCCGCGCCCTATGCCACACTCGACCGGCCGACCTTCGACCGGGTCGTCGATTTCGTCGCCACCGGCGGCTATGCGCTGAGGACCTATGAGCGCTATGCCCGCATCCGGCAGACGGCCGACGGAAAATATCGCGTCAGCCATCCGCGCGTGGCGCAGCAATACAGGCTGAATGTCGGCACCATCGTCGAGGCGCCGATGCTGAAAGTCAGGCTGACGCGGCACCGCGGCAAGGGCGGCGCGGTGCGCGGCGGGCCTGTGCTCGGCGAGATCGAGGAATATTTCGTCGAGACGCTGTCGCCGGGAGACACCTTTCTCTTCGCAGGCCGCGTGGTGCGTTTCGAGGGTATCCGCGAGGCTGAATGCGTTGTTTCCAATGCCGCGGGGAATGACCCCAAAGTCGCGAGCTATATGGGAGGCAAGTTTCCGCTCTCGACTTATCTCGCGGGGGAGGTGCGCTCGATTCTGGCCGATCCGGCCCGCTGGAGCATCTTGCCCGAGCAGGTAGCGGACTGGCTCAGAATCCAGAAGGACAAATCCGTTCTGCCGCACCGCGAGGATCTACTCGTCGAGACGTTTCCACGCGGCAACCGCTATTACATGACGGCCTACCCGTTCGAGGGGCGGCTGGCGCACCAGACGCTCGGCATGTTACTGACGCGCCGTCTCGAACGCGCCGGCGCACGGCCCATGGGGTTCGTCGCGACGGATTATTCGCTCGCCATCTGGTCGCTCGGCGATATGGGACGGATGTTCCGGACGGGCGAACTGCCGCTTGGCGACCTCTTTTCCGAAGACATGCTTGGCGACGACCTCGAGGCGTGGCTGGCGGAAAGCTGGCTTTTGAAGCGTACCTTCCGCAATTGCGCCGTCATTTCCGGCCTCATCGAAAAGCGGCATCCGGGGCAGGAAAAGACCGGACGGCAGATCACGGTCTCGACCGATCTGATCTATGACGTTCTCAGAACGCATGAACCGGATCACATTCTGCTGCAAGCGACCCGCGCCGACGCGGCCACGGGCCTGCTCGACATCTATCGCCTGGGCGAGATGCTGGCGCGGATCAAGGGTCATATCAGGCACCAGGATCTCGACCATATCTCACCGCTCGCGGTTCCGATCATGCTTGAAATCGGCCGCGAATCGGTCAATGGCGAGGCCAGCGACAGCCTGCTGCACGAGGCGGCGGAGACGCTGATCGAGGAAGCGATGGGCGAGAAATGACGCCTCTCGGAAGCATGAGGTCTGGCGAAAAGCGGATCGCGGCGGTGGAGATCGCCGGCGAATGCGCGCTTTGCGACCGGAGCGGCGCGCTCTACCTGCCGGATCACAAGCTTCTCGTCGTCTCCGACCTGCATCTGGAGAAAGGCGCGGCCTATGCTCGCCGTGGGCAGATGATCCCGCCCTATGACACGGTGGAAACACTGAAAAAGGTCGGCGCGGTGATCGCCGCTTATGAGCCGGCAATCGTCATCAGCCTCGGCGACAGCTTCCACGACCGCGAGGGCGCGGCGGCGATGCCGGACTTTTTCCGCGCGGCGCTCATGGAGATGATGCGCGGCCGCGACTGGTTCTGGGTCGCTGGCAACCATGATCCGGCGCCGCCTCAGGGACTTCCCGGCGAAAGCGTTGAGGAGATGGCGCTCGGCCGCCTGATTTTCCGGCACGAACCTTCCTCTTCACAAACGACCGGGGAAGTTGCCGGTCATCTCCATCCCGGCGCGAGGTTGGTGAAGAGCGGCCGTTCGGTCCGCCGCCCTTGCTTCGCCAGCGACGGCAAGCGGATGATCATGCCCGCTTTCGGCGCCTATACCGGCATGCTAAACGTGCTCGACCGCGCCTATGCGGGGCTCTTCGATCAGGCGTCGTTCTTCGCCTATATGCTCGGGCTGAAGCGGGTCTATCCGATCGCCGGCGCCGCTTTGCGACCGGGCTGACGCGGCCTGAACAGCAGAGAGCGCAGGGGATAGGCCCCGCATTTGAAATTCCTCTCTGGACAAAACCGATCATCTCCTATCATTAATATTAATAAATATCGCCAGGAGCAAGGTGACTGGCGAGGACAGGGTTGGCGGATCGCCCGATCCAGCGCGGCGCAAGGAGGACCTTTTTAGAACACGCGATCAGACCGGAGAGCCTGTCCAGAATGATGCTGCGGTCTTTGGAGACGTTCGGTGTCGGCGAGGAGGGCCGGCCAAGAGCTTACGGGAGGAACCTCGTGAACAGCGCCTCTATATTCAAAGCCTTGACAGTGGAGACCCTTCCCTCGCGGCTGGGTTCGCTCGAAGCTTTGCGGAGAATCGGCGGCGAGCCGAGCCAGTGGACAATCCGCGAGGTGGGCGACGGGAATCTCAATCTCGTCTTCATCGTCGAAGGGCCAAAAGGCGGCGTGGTCGTCAAACAGGCGCTTCCCTATGTCCGTCTCGTCGGCGATAGTTGGCCCCTTCCCCTCAAACGAGCTTTCTTCGAATGCAATGCGCTTAAGCGTCAGGGAGAGCGCGACCCCGGCCGGGTGCCGCGGATATTCCACTTCGACGAGGCGCAGGCGCTGATCGTGATGGAATATCTCCATCCGCATGTCATTCTGCGCCGCGCCTTCATCGAAGGCCGGCGACTGCGGAATGTGGCGCGGCATCTCGGGCTTTACGTCGCGCGAAATCTCTTTCTCGGCTCCGATCTCGCCATGGATGCGCCGGCCAAGAAGAAGGACATGGCGCTCTTCGCCGACAATGTCGAACTCTGCGACATCACGGAGAATCTGGTCTTCACGGACCCCTATTTCCCCGCGAAGTTGAATCGGCATACGCCGCAACTGGACGACATGGTGAAGGTGCTTCGCGCCGACCGCGATCTCAAGGTCGAGGCGCAGCATCTCAAATATCTCTTCACCGCCTCGGCGCAGACGCTGCTGCATGGCGATCTGCACACCGGCTCCGTCATGGTGACGGATGACGACACGCGCGTCATCGATCCCGAATTCGCCGTCTATGGACCGATGGCCTTCGATGTCGGGATGCTGCTTGCCAATTTCTGGATGGCTTATTTCTCTCAACCCGGGCATGAGCAGAACGGCTCGCGCGCGGATATGCGCGTCTGGCTGCTCGCCGCGACTGTCGAAATCTGGCAGACCTTCCGCGAGGAATTCACGCGGCTGTGGGCGACTCGGCGCGGCATTCTTTATCCGAAATCGCTCTACGAGGATCAGGGCGATCATCTCGGCGCCCGGCAGGCGCTAGATCATCTCCTCCACGATATATGGCAGGACATGCTCGGCTTCGCCGGCGTGGAGATCCATCGCCGCATTCTGGGATTGGCGCACAATGCGGATTTCGAGACGATCGAGGATGAGGAAGTGCGCGCCTCCTGCGAGCGTCCTGCGCTGGCGTTCGGACGCCACATCGTGGTCAATCGCCGCCGGATCGCAAGCATTGAGGAAGTCCACGCCGTTGCAAGGCTGATGGTGGGGGAAGAGAATCAGTGAAGGTCGGCGACAGACATTACACAACGATCTGGCCGAACGAGAATGGCCGCTCCGTCGACATCATCGACCAGCGCTGGCTGCCGCATGAATTCCGTGTGGTGACGCTTCGCAGCCTCGATGATTTCGCGACAGCCATTCGCGAAATGTGGGTGCGCGGCGCGCCGCTCATCGGCGTCACCGCCGCTTATGGCGTCGCCTGGCAGATGGCGGAGGACCCATCGGACGCGGCGCTGGATAATGCCCGAGACGTGCTGCACGCGACGCGCCCGACCGCGATCAATCTGCGCTGGGCGCTCGACGCGATGCGCCGTCACCTGATCGAATTACCGCCCGGCCGCCGCGCGGCAGCGGCCTACGCGAAGGCTGGGGAGATCGCCCGCGAGGATATCGAGACGAACAGGGCGATCGGCGCTAACGGGCTGGAGATCATCCGCAAGCTAGCTGCGGGAAAGAAGGCGGGCGAGCCGGTCAACATCCTGACGCATTGCAATGCCGGTTGGCTGGCGACAGTCGATTACGGCACGGCCACGGCGCCGATCTTCCTCGCGGCGGAAGAGGGAATCCCCATCCATGTCTATGTCGACGAAACGCGGCCAAGAAACCAGGGCGCGCATCTGACGGCGTGGGAAATGGTCGCGCATGGCGTGCCGCACACCCTGGTCGTAGACAATGCCGGCGGCCATCTGATGCAGCACGGCGCCGTCGATATGGTCATTGTTGGGACGGACCGCACGACGGCGAGCGGCGACGTCTGCAACAAGATCGGCACCTATCTGAAAGCGCTCGCGGCGGCCGACAACAGCGTTCCCTTCTATGTTGCGCTGCCGACCTCGACGATCGACTGGAGAGTGACAGACGGGCTCGCGGAAATTCCGATCGAGGAGCGGAGCGAGGACGAAGTTTCCCTCGTCTGGGGCAAGACGGCGGACGGAACCGTCACGCGAGTGCGGGTTTCACCGAATGAGACGTCGGCCGCCAATCCGGCGTTCGACGTGACGCCGGCGCGTCTCGTCACGGCGTTGATTACCGAACGCGGCGTCGTTCCGGCATCGCCGGAGGGGTTGGCGCCGTTGAAGCCGGAGCGGGAGTCATGATCGTAACGGCAAGAACCGGCGACAGATCGCTGCGCGAGGAAATGGTCGCCACCTGTCGCCGGATGAATGCTTCCGGCGTCAACCAGGGCACCTCCGGCAATCTGTCGGTGCGATGCGGTGACGGGATCCTGATCACTCCGTCGTCGCTGCCGTATGACCAGATGGAAGCTGACGACCTCGTCATTCTCAGGCCGGACGGCTCGGCGGAAGGGAAACGGCGGCCCTCCTCGGAATGGCGGTTCCACAGTGACATACTGGACAGGCGCTCGGACGTCTCCGTGGTCCTCCACTGCCATTCCCTCCATGCGACGGCGCTCGCCGTGCACCACAAGCCCATCCCCGCTTTTCATTACATGGTCGCCGTGGCCGGAGGCTCCGATATCCGCTGCTCTCGTTATGAGACGTTCGGGACCCAGGAACTCTCCGATGCCGCGATTGAGGCATTGGAAGGACGGAAGGCCTGCCTGCTCGGGCAGCACGGGCAAATCTCGCTCGGAACCTCGCTTGAATCGGCGCTCTGGCTGGCGATCGAGGTGGAAACGCTTGCACATATGTATGTGGCGGCGCTCGGCATGGGCGAACCGCCAATCCTGCCCGGCGAGGAGATCGAGCGTGTGCTGAAAAAGATGGAGGAGCTGCGCTATGCGACACGATCCTGAGCGCGCGCTGTGCTGCGCCACCGGTCATTTGGGAGATGTAACAGCCACTTATCACCGTAACGGGGCGTATTGTCGCGGCGTGTGAGGCCTGTCATAGTTTGTCAACCCTGCTGGGAGGCAGGTTTTCTAGGGAGGAAGCAATGGTAGATTCTAACGGCACGAGTCGACGCGGTTTTCTCGCAGGCGCATCACTGGGGGGAGCCGCGGCCCTCATGGCGAGTCTGGGCGTCAATCCAGCCATGGCCGCGGCGGCGGGCAGATCGGAAAAGCCGCTGAAGGCGGCGTTTTCGAATGCCGGCCTTCAGGCGACGTGGTGCGCGCAGGGCAAGCAGGCCGCCGAATATTGGGGCAAGCTCTTCAACGTCGAGGTGACATGGTTCGACGGCGAGCTCGATGCCGTCAAGCAGCGCGCGGCGGTCGACAACATGGCGTCGCAGAAATGGGATTTCGTCGCGATCCAGGCTTTCGGCATTGGCACGCTAACGCAGCCCGTTCAGAAGATGATCGATGCGGGCACCCCCGTCATCGACATGGATACGCTGATCGCGCCGCTCGACCAGATCAAGCTTCACTCCTTCATCGCGCCCGACAACGAGTTCATGGGCGCCTCCGTCACCCAGGCCCTGGTCAACGCCATCGGCGGCAAGGGCAACATCATCATGACGCAGGGCGCTCTTGGCCATACCGGCGCGCAGGGCCGCGCGCGCGGCTTCGAGTCCGTCATCAAGCAGCATCCGGATATCAAAGTCCTCGACACGCAACCGGCCGATTGGGACGTGTCGAAGACAGCGCGTCTTTGGGAAACCTACCTGACAAAATATCCGAAGATCGACGCCGCCTATTTCCATAATGACGATATGGCGCTCGCCGCCTACAACGTCATGAAGGCGCACAATCGCACCGACATCAAGATCGGCGGCTGCGACGCCATGCCGCCGGCCATATCGGCGGTAGCGGACGGCCGGATGCATGCGACGGTCCGCAATCCGTCCTGCCGCATCCATGGAGGAGCGATCATCGCAGGCGTCGCCGCGGTGACGGGCGGTGAGAAAACCGGTGAGGGTGGCATACCGCAGAACGTCGTGGCGGACGGTCCGGTCGTCACCAAGAACAACGCCGCCGGCATGCTGTGGATGGAAGAACACTTCCTGATCTGACGCCTTCAACGGGGCCGTGGCGGATGCGCCGCGGCCCTTCCTCCGGCCCGGAAGCAGGACATGATCGTATTCGAGGAACGTCCCGGCGCCGACGCGCGTCTTCGCATGGAGGGCATCTCGAAATCCTTCGGCGGGGTAGCGGCCCTGCGCGACGTGGATTTCGAATTGGGACGCGGCCAGATTCACGGATTGGTGGGCGAAAACGGCGCCGGCAAATCGACGCTGATGAAGATCATTGCCGGCGTTCACAATACCTATCAGGGGCGGATGCTGGTCGAGGGAAAGGAGGTACGTTTCGGTTCCGCGCGAGATGCCCTCGACGCGGGCATCGGCATGGTCCACCAGGAACTGAGCGTCGTGCCCTATCTGACCGTCGCCGAAAACGTCTATCTCGGCAAGCAGCCGACGCGCATGGGCATGATCGACTGGAAAACGATGGAGGAAGGCGCCAGCGCCCAGCTTCGCAACCTCGGCATCGACGTCAATCCGAGGACGATCATGGGCGACCTGCCGATCGGCCTGCAGCAATTGATCGAACTCGCCCGCGTGCTCTTTTCCGGCGCGCGCATCATCATCCTCGACGAGCCGACATCCGCCCTGTCGCCGCCAGAGGTCCACAAGCTCTTCGAGGTGCTCAAGGGCGTCCGCGAAAGCGGCCGCAGCATCGTCTTCATCTCGCATTTCCTCGACGACATCCTGTCGATCTCCGACGTGGTCACGATCTTCCGAAACGGCCGCCGGGTCGCCACCGACCGTACCGAGAATATCGACAAGACGTGGGTCATCGAGCGAATGATCGGACGGGGCCACGAAGATATCGAAGAGAGCTATACCGGCGCGATCGCGCTTTCGAGCGAACCGACGGGAACCGCCGTCCTTTCGGCGCGCGATCTCTCCTTCGGCCGCGCCTTTTCGGGGTTGTCGTTCGAGGCGCGGGCCGGCGAGGTCCTCGGCATATACGGTTTCATGGGATGCGGCCAGATCGAGCTTTCGCGCGTTCTCTTCGGCAAGCTCGCGCCGAACGGGGGCGCGCTTTCGGTCAACGGCAATGAAATGAAGCTCAAGAACACCGCCGCGGCCCGCCGGGCTGGGATTGCGCTCGTGCCGGAAAGCCGGCGTTCGATGCTGTTCTACCAGGAGCCGGTCTTCAAGAACATTTCGATCAGTTCGCTCGGCCGGATCGCCAAGCTCTGGCTGAAGCCACGGGCCGAAAAGAGGATCGCCGAACGGCAGACGAAGGACCTCAACATCCGTCCGCCGAACGTCGCCAATCTGCTCGGCAATCTCTCGGGCGGAAACCAGCAGAAGGTCGCGCTGGCAAAATGGCTCGCCTACCGGCCGCGCGTCCTCATCCTCAGCGAACCCACCCGCGGCATGGATGTCGGCGCCAAGGACGATGTCGTCAAGATCGTGCGCAAGCTGCGCGACGAGGGCATGGCGATCATCGTCATTTCGGCGGAACCGGAAACGGTCCTGTCGCTCGCGGATCGCATTCTGGTGATGAAGAAGGGCCGCATCGTCCATGAGTTTGCCAATGAAACAATCAGCAAGGATGGGCTCCTTGAAGTCGCCTGAGGGGATATGCGAATGACCATTCCGGCACAGCCGACGCTTGTGAAGCCTGCCATGCGCCGGCGGGCTTTCCTTCGCAGCCAGATGCGCAATATCGCGCCTTTCGTGACACTTATCGCCCTCGTGGCGTTCTTCTGGGCGGCAAGCCCATCCTTCGCCACCATGGATAATGTCGCGAACATCCTGACCCAGATATCGGTCGCCGGGATCATGGCGGTCGGCCTAACCTTCGTGATCCTGTGCGCGGAAATCGACCTCTCCTTCGCCGCCATCGCCAATGCAGCCGGTATCGTCGTCGCCTATTTCACGGCCCAGGCGTCTTATGTGAATGTCCACAATATCCCGCTCCCCGGCGGCGTGGCGATCGTGCTCGCCATCTTGGCGTGCGCGGCTCTCGGCCTGGTCAACGCCTTCGGACTAACGGTTATTGGGCTCCCGTCCTTCATCATGACGCTGGCGATGATGCAGATCGCGGCCGGCATCTGCGCCCTCCTGGTTCGCGGCCAAATCGTCTATGCCGTCCCCGATCTGGTCAAGGAACTGGGCGCAGGCTCGATTGGCGGCATTCCCTGGATCGTGATCGTGCTCGCGGCGTTCCTGCTCGCGGGCCACATCGTTCTGACCTACACGCGCTTCGGACGTTACGTCTATATGGTGGGCGGCAACCGCGAAGCCGCGGAATATTCCGGCGTCAATGTCAACCGGGTGCTCGCGGCGGTGCTTGTGATCTCGGCCGTTTGCGCCGGTGTCGCCGGCATGCTCGGCGTGGCCCATTTCGGGAGCGCCCAGCAGAACGAGTTCGACGGCTATCTTCTCGACGCCATCGCAGCCGTCGTGGTTGGCGGGACGAGCCTTTTCGGAGGTCGCGGCGGTATCGGCAACACGATCATCGGCCTTTGCGTTCTCGGCGTCCTCAATAACGGTCTGGACCATGTCCAGATCGACAGTTTCCTGAAGATCCTGATCCGCGGCCTCATTCTTCTCGCGGCGCTGATCATCAATGTCTATGCGCAGAATCTGCGGAGCGGAGCTGTCCAGGAAGCCGAGTGATCCGCGCGATCGTGTCAATCCCGCCGGAAAACGAAGCGGCCGCCCCAGCCTATGCCCATGGCGAGCAGCACGCAGAAAACGCCATAGTAAAAGGAATGGTCATGCGCCGTCTCATAGACGGAGCGCTCGAAGTCGCTTTTGACGATCTCGAGCTGCGCGGATTTTTGCATGACGAACTGGCCGCTCCGGAAAAGATAGGCGCGCGCGATATGCGTGCCGACAGGGATGTCGGGAGGGAGCGGCAGGGTAGCCCTGAAAAGCGTCGAAGAAAGGAATTCGACGCCACCCGCATTGACGCTGTAAAGGGCGGATGTCTTCTTCAGCGTCCGTAACGCCTTGGTGAACTCCTTCACTTCCTCCGGGTCGTTCTTGATGACAGGCTCGAGATAGATGTAGTCCGGGCCAAGCGCCAGTTCCCGGTAGGTCTTGGGACTGGTGATATCCTGCGGCGCGCGCGTGGACGCCTCGGTATAGGATGCAGGGACATTGCGGAAGCTTTTCGATTGGACATTGATCCACATGCCGAGGATCCGTGTCTTGCGACGGACGATGAGGGTCTGAGGGGGCCCCTGCAGCACCACGATCACGTCATAGCGCCCTTCCCTGGCCAATTGCGGATCGGCGCCATCAAGTGCGCCGAAAATCGTCAGATTGGTTCCCCTGAATCCCGAGGTGATGGTGATGCGGTCGGCGTTGAGGCCGATTTCGATACTCTCGTGATAGGATTCTTGCGCCCACGCCGCCCCGCCGATGAAGGAGAAAGCCAGCATCAAGCCGGTGAGGAGAAGCCGGCGGGCGTTCACGACGCCTCCGGCAAATAGAGGGAGAACAGGTCGGTCGGACGCACGAAGAGGTCGAGCGCAAGGCGGATCGCCACCGCCAGAACCAGAAGCGCGAGCAGCCCCCGCAACTGTTCGCCGCGCAATTTCTGCCCCACACGCGCGCCATATTGCGCCCCCGCAACGGAGCCGATCATGAGCAACAGGCCGAGCATGACATCGACCGTCTGGTTAGCCATGGCGTGAACGACCGTGTTGAAGGCGGAAACGAAGACAACTTGGAAGAGCGACGTTCCGACGACAACCTTCGTCGGCACCTTCAGGAGATAGATCATGGCCGGCACCATGATGAAGCTGCCGCCAACGCCGAGAATGGACGCAAGCAGACCGATTATAGCCCCCAGCCCCAGTACCGGGATGACACTGACGAAGAGCTTCGAGGTACGAAAGCGCATCTTGAGCGGCAATTTGTGGATCCAATTGTGCTGCCCCGGCCGCCTGAGTTCGGGCGAAATTCCTCCCTTCGCCCGACGGAGCGTGCGCGCGCTTTCGATCAGCATCAGCGTTCCAACAGCGCCCAGAAGGAAGACGTAGAGAAGGGAAACCAGGAGGTCCAACAATCCGAGATGGCGTAGAATGGCGTAAACGTAGACGCCAAGTCCCGATCCCAAAATGCCCCCGACCAGGAGAACCATGCCGAGCTTGATGTCCAGGGTGCCACGCTTGAAATGCGCGAGCGCTCCAGTGAAAGATGCGGCCACGACCTGGTTGGCGCCTGTCGCCACGGCGATTGCGGGAGGAATGTTATAGAAGATCAGGAGCGGCGTGATGAGGAAGCCGCCGCCGATGCCGAGCATACCCGAAAGAAATCCCACCGCTCCGCCCATGGCGAGCAGCACAATGATATTGGCTGATATTTCGGCGATGGGAAGATAGATGCCCACCCGTCAAACTCTACTCGACTCTCCGTGGGGTGACCCCGTACTGTTTTGCTCTAGCAGCAAAAAATTACGATGTTCTTGCGGCAGCCGCGGCGGCTGCGTCGATTTTGACGAGGTGGAGGAAGAGGAAAGCGCTATTTCTTCGCGAGCAGGGCTTGGACGAGCTTGTCGTCCACTTCCCCGGTCGGCTTCATGCCATTGTCCTTCTGGAACTTGGCGATGGCCGCCTTGGTCTTGTCGCCCATCAGGCCATCCGCCGAGCCGGCATCGTAGCCGTTCTTGTCCAGAATGATCTGGATGGTGCGAACGGCCTTCTTCATGTCGATGCTGGCCGTCGTGGTGGCATCCTTCCAGTTGTCGGGGACATCGACCACGTTCGCCGCCTGATCCACCGGCTTGGCCTTCCATAATTCAACCGCCTGCTTCGCCTTGGCGAGTTGCTCCGGGCGCAAGGCCTTCGCGACTTCGTCACGCTTGGCGGCTGCGTCGCGGTCGCCCGTCTTGGCGACAAGCGCAAACCATTTGTAGGACTCCTCGAGGTCCTGCGGAACGCCGACGCCCTTTGCCGAGAGAATTCCGAGATTGAACTGGCTATCCTTGACGCCCAGCTCGGCGGCGGCGGTGAACCAGCGGGCAGCGGCCGTATTGTCCGTCTTGCCGTCGGCGCCCATGGCATAGAGCACCGCCAGATTGTGCATGGCGCTAGCGTTGCCCTGTGTGGCGGCCTTTTCGTACCAGTCCTCGGCCTTGGCGATGTCGCGGCTGACGCCGATGCCCTTCTCGTAGAAATTGCCGATACGATATTCCGCCGGCGCAAGGCCGAGCGTCGCGGCTTTCTCGTACCAGAGGGCGGCCTTCTCCATGTCCTGGGGGACGCCGTCGCCTTCCGCGTAGCGGCTCGCGACCACGAACATGGCCTTCGGATTTCCAGCTGCCGCCGCATCGCGGAGAGCGGCCGGGCCGATACCTTCGGGAACGGGCAGACTCTTCGATGTTGCCGCTGCCGGCGCGGCGGTCGACAGGACAGGCGCCGACGCCGAGGGCGAGGTCGATGCTGTTGTTGGCGCGGAAACCGGCTCGGCCGGCGCAGTGGTGGCCGCACCGGCGATGGAAGGCGGCGTAGATAAGATCGACGCTGCACCCGGAACCGAAACCGGGGCGGGTTCAACGGAAGCCTCCCGAGTGGACGCCGGTCCGGCGGTGACCGCCTTCATTCCCGAATCGGTGCTCGCAAGCGGCGACATGGGACCGGAGGAAGCCGAATGGACGATCGCCGCTTCGGGCTTCTTCGCAACCGGCTTCTGCTTGGCGGCTTTCTTCGCCGGAGGCGTGGTCATGGCGAGGTGAGCGGAATGGTCATCCTGCATGAAGGCCTTGCCGAGTTGCAACGCGGCCAGCGCAATCAGCACGGCGCCGGCCGTCAGCACGATCGTCTTGGAATTGGCGCGCAAGAGGTTGCGCAGGTTGAAGCGCCCGGACGCACTTTTGGTTTCGGCGTTCTTCTTCAGTATTTCCGCTTCCGAAGCCGCGGCCTGCGCCGCCCGGCGCGCAGCGGCGATGAAGTCGGATTTCGCCGCATCCGTTTCGGCGGCGTTCGGGCTGCGGCCTCTTTCGTCGCGCACGCGCTTCATGATGGTGTTGAGATCGGGAGCGCCGGAGCCCGGCTCCAAAGGACGGTTCGCTAAGGTCGGGTCGAGCGGCTCGTCGAGATTGGGCAAAGCCCCCTCGACCTGGGGCATGATGCTCGGTTCCGCGCGTTTGTCGGCGACTGCCTTCTGCTTTTTCGGACGCAAGGCGCGCGCCAAACCGACAAACATGGAGCGGGAGTGAGCTTCCTTCTCCTCGGCTGCTTCCGGAGCGACTGCGGCCCTGGCCGCCTCCACGGCCGCTGAAACGGGAGACTTTCTCGCTGCCAAGGCGTCTTCGCGCGGAGCTATTTCTTCCGGAGAAGAAAGCAGTTCGGACTCGCCCGGCTCGATCGGCGGGACATCGGCAAGCGCCTTCTTGGACGGCGTCGCCGCGGCGGGTGCGCTCATGCCGCTTTCGAGCATCCCCAGCCTTTCGACGATCTTCAGGAGCGTGTCGTGGATCGCCTCGAAGGTACGGGTATTCCTCTCGTCGGATTTGCGCGCCAGTTTCTCAAGCGATTGGAGATCGTCCGCGAGGCCCGAAATCGCCTCGATGTCCATCCGGGGGCCTGTCGTGCCGATCGCTTCGAGCGCGGCTTGCTGCGCCGCCTTGATGATGCTGCCGCGATTTTCCGCGAGCGCTCGCTCTATCGTATCAAGGCGCGGGCCGATGTCCTCGAACGCCGGCAAATTGTTGCCCGGGTGGGCGAGAAAACGCGTCAAGCCGGAAACCTGGCTTTCCAAACTGCGAACCAGATCTGGATCGATGCCGGCGATCTGACCGGTCGCGGCTTCGAAGCGGCTTGAGATCGCATCGAGCCTTGCTTCCAGATCGCCAAGCAATCGGGGATCTGGCGCAGATTGTGAGCGTTCGGCCAGCTTGTCCGCCATGGCTTCGAAACGGGCATCGAATGCCTGGATGATGCTTTTCTCGCTTGCGTGCGCCTGCTTGTTATAGCGTTCGAGACGTTCTTCTAGATCCTTGAAGAGGGCGATGCTCTGCTCGCGCGCGTCGACCTGCCGCTGCTCAAGCGCCTCCGACAAGGCGGCGAAGCGCACCTCCATACCCTGGATGAACTGACCGGCTTCGCCGGCGCCGCCCCCGCAGTCCAGCTTGTCCGAAATCAAGGCGATCTGACGGGCAAGGTTCTCGACCGCCTGTTCCGGCAGGGCAGCCCGTTCGGCAATATCGTCGACCCGGCGAGAAAGCGCAGCAAGACGTTCCATGACGGCGCCGAGGGGACGATCCTCGACCAATTCTTCCAATTGGCGCGCCAGCGAGGTGATGCGCGCTTCTATGCGCTCGAAAGGCTCGGGATCGACGGCGGCCGGCGCGCGGAGGCTCGTCGAGGCCACGATCGCACGAGAAATCTCATCCAGACGCTCCTCGATCGCCTCGAAAGTGGCAGGGGTCTTCCCCTCCTGCTGGCGAAGGAACCGTTCCACCGCTTTTGCGAGCCCGCGCACCTTTTCCTCCAAGGAGCGTAGGGAAAGCGATTCCGGCAGCATGTTCACCGCCGCGCTGATCTCCTCGAGACGATCCGCGAGAGCCTTGATGGCGGCGCTGTTGGAGGGCGCTTCCGCGAGCCTACCCTCGAACGCATCGAAGCGGCGGCCTACGGATTGCACGGTCTCCTCGCGGGCCAGCATGTCGAGATCCCCGCGCAGATGCGTGATCTCGCTGCGGAGACCAACGACGCCGGCATCATCGCTCCGCTCCGCCAGTTCGCTTATAGCGTTGGAAAGTTTTTCGATTTCGCCATTAAGTTCCCTTCCGGCAATGGCGGGCGAGGCATTATAGGCAGTTTCGATATCGCGCCGGAGAACATCGAATTCCTGCTTCAACCCGGTCGCCATCTGCCGGTGCAGATCTTCCCGCAGCGCCTTCAGCTCGGAAGCAATTCTGCTCGCCATCTCGACGCCGTCTTCCCGCGCCCTTGCATGGTCGATGTCGCGCGCCAAGGCGCCAAGCGCATTCTCTCGCGAAACCGTCTTCGCTTCGCGCTCCTGCCTGTCCGCCTCCGCGACCGCACCTGAAAGTTCCCGCGACAGGCGTTCCATGCGCTGGACGATATCCTCTTCCTCGTCCGCGTTTCCCTCCGCGTCCCAGCGTCCGATTTGCGCGCCTTGCGTGGCGAGCGACCGATTCAAATCCTCAAGCGAGGCGTAGTGCCTGCGCGGTCTGCCGGCATTAAGGTTTTCGAGGTAAGAGCGTTTCGTGTTCATCGATAGGCTCGCTGCCCGTATGTGAGCCGGATGGCCGGCCGCGTGTCAGGTATGGGGAACGTCTGATCATCCGCGTCGGACACAATTGCCGCCGGTCGGGACCTCCGTTCCCTCGTTTCGAAATGCCGTGGACGCGAAACAGGATAAACACGGGACGCCGATGCGCACACCTTTCGCCTAACGTAGTAAACAACCCGTTAACCAAGCTTACCGGGAGGCAAATGCCCGCCACGGCGCATCATGGAGCCGAAGAAGAGGACCGACGATGCTTGGAAGTCTCCTCTCAAGCTCTTGCGTGAATGGTTTTGGCGGTGCATCCGGTGCGCATGAACGCGAGTCGACCGGGGTGAGAATGCAACCGAGGGCGCGAAATCGCATGATGCGTCGGTCGCGGGCGCTGATGGTCTCGCCGCGTTTGTGGAAGCCAAGGTTGGTCTTCTGGGTCGGCGCCCTCGCCGCCGGCCTTGCGGGCGCCGGATTCGCGGCGATTTGCAACGAGGCGCAGCTCGCCTTTGCCCATATCGTCGGCGACCAAGGCTGGCGCAGGTTCCTACCGCTTCTCATCACGCCGCTCGGTTTCGTCTTCTGCGCTTTCATGGCGGACCGCTATTTCCCGGGCTCGCAAGGCAGCGGCATTCCGCAATGTATCGCCGCGCGCCACCTTCGCGATGACGAATATGCGCTCTCCTATCTCTCGCTGAAGACGATCGCCGGCAAGATTATGCTCACCGTGATCGGACTCGCCACCGGCGCCTCGATCGGGCGCGAGGGACCGACTGTGCAGATCGGCGCCTCGCTGGTGCTTCAGGCCGGTCGCCTCGGCGGCATGGGGCGTGCGCGCGGATTGATCCTCGCCGGCTCCGCGGCTGGCCTCGCGGCGGCCTTCAACACGCCACTTGCCGGCGTCGTCTTCGCCATCGAGGAGATGGGGCGCAGCTATCAGGCACGCACGAATGGCGTCGTGCTCGTCGCCGTCATCATTGCCGGCATCGCCTCGATCGCAGTCGCCGGCAACTACACCTATTTCGGCGTGACGCAAGCCGTCGCATCCTTTCCCGGCGACTGGCCGCTCGTGATCGCCTGCGGCATCATCGGCGGGATGTTCGGGGCAGGTTTCAGCGAGGCGGTCTTGCGCCTTACCACAAGCATTCGCCGCTGGCGCTCCGTGCAGCCCAGGCGACGCGTTCTTGTCGTGGCGGCCATTGCGGGCCTGATCGTCGCGATCCTCGGCATCCTTACGCACAGCCAGATATTCGGCACCGGCTATAGCCAGGCGCGCAGCGCCATCGAGGGCGCGCACCTGCCGGCGACATTCTTCATCGCCAAGCTCATTGCAAATCTCGCCTCGACCATCTCGGGCATCCCGGGAGGCATTTTTGCGCCCGCCCTGGCCGTCGGAGCGGGCCTTGGCAGTGCGCTTGGCCCGCTTTTCGGCGCGAATGCCAGCCTCGCGGCCGTGCTCGGAATGGCCGGCTATTTCTCCGGCGTCGTCCAATCGCCGATGACGGCCTTCGTCATCATCGTCGAAATGACCGGCAACCAGGACAATATCGTGCCGCTCATGGCGGCGTCGGTGCTCGGCTACGGGACAGCGCGGCTGATCAGCCCGGTGCCGCTTTATCACGGGCTCTCGCGCTTCTACATTGCGGACGTCCTGCGCCGACGCCGCGCCGAGGCTATTACCGCGAAGGAACGCATCATCGAGTAGCTCGAATGCAAGAGACGAAACGTGGAATGTCCCCGGAATGCTCCTCGATTCGCCAAATCCACGGCACTTTGGGCGCTTGCAATAGGCCGGTCCGACGACTATATCGCGCCTGAGTAATGGCAAGCGCGCTTGACCTTTTCAGGCGCGCCTGAAGTCGAAACCCTCTGAAAAATGGACACTGCCTGCCCGGACCGCCGGAGCCAATCCGATGTTATTTGCTCCTCTCTCCAGTTCGGCCGGCGAAAAGACATCATGACGGAAAAGACGCAGGCCGCGGACGAAGCGGCCCAGGAAGACCTCTCAGGTGAAATCCCGGCGGGATTTTTCCGCATCGGCGAAATGGCGCAAAGCTTCGGCGTTACGCTGCGGACGTTGCGCTTCTACGAGGACAAGGGCCTGATCCAGCCAAGACGGATCGGGAATGCGCGGCTCTATTCCCATCGCGACAAGGCCCGGCTAAAGCTGGTTCTCCTCGGCCGCAAGGTCGGGTTCTCCCTTCGCGAAGTCAAACAGATGATGGATCTCTACGATCCGACCGGCTCCAATATCCGGCAAATGAAGATCGTGCTGGAAAAATCGGAACGCCAATTGGGGCGGCTGGAGAAGCAACGCGCTTCGGTAGAGGAAGCCATCGGCGATCTCAAAGGCCTGATAGGAACCGTCAGGACCCGGCTGGAAGAGCGGCAATCGGCGAGACGATACGGATAGAGCCGATATGGCGGCAGGCGACATCGAGCACTTCATAAGCGAGAAGCTCGTGCTGACGCCTGTCCCCGGTCTTCCAGAAATCTCGCTTTATACGACGCATCCGGCGAGCGGGGTCGGTAGGCTTTCCAACCGGAGCGGCCGACCGCCTTATTGGGCCTACCGATGGGCTGGCGGCATGGCGCTTGCCCATTATTTTGCGGAACTGCCATCCAGCGTCAGAGGGCTGACGGTCCTCGATCTCGGCGCCGGGTCAGGTCTCGTCGGGATCGCCGCGGCGCAAGCGGGAGCGGCGACGGTGATTGCCGCCGATATCGATCCGAATGCGGCCGCTGCGATTGCATTGAATGCGGCGGCAAACGGAGTGGTCTTGCACTTCCAGGAGGGAGACATGACCATCTCGGAGCCGCCGCAGGTCGATCTGGTCGCCGTCGGCGATCTCTTCTACGACGCTGAACTGGCGCGAACCGTGCTGCGCTTTCTCGACCGCTGCCTGGCGAGAGCCATTCGCGTGCTGATCGGAGATCCCGGCCGGGCCCATTTGCCCCGGCCGCGGCTTCTGCCAATGGCGGAATACTATGTGAGCGATGTTGGCTTCACGCCGGCAACGCCGCCTCTACCGGCCTGGGTCTTCGCGCTTCAGCCCATTGCGCCGGGACAGGAAATCCCGTCCCGGTAAGCGCGCCGCGTCGCCATAATTCAGTGATTGTTGCGCGGAACGCCGGCGGTATGGGCAACGTCGCGGTACTTGACGGCCGGCTTCAGCACCATGCCCTCCGAGAGTTGATCAACCATGCCACGCTGGATTTCCTGCCACGGCGTCTGGCTGGCGGGATAGTGATAGCCGCCGTTCTTTTCGAGCGCCGCGCGGCGTTCCTTCAACTCCTCGTCGGAGACGAGGATATTCGCCGTGCCTTTCCTGAGATCGATGCGGACGCGGTCGCCCGAGCGCAACAGCGCCAGGCCTCCGCTCGCCGCCGCTTCCGGCGAGGCGTTGAGGATCGAGGGAGAGCCGGACGTGCCGGACTGCCGTCCATCGCCGATACAGGGAAGCGAATGAATGCCCTTCTTGATGAGATAGGCCGGCGGTTGCATGTTCACCACCTCTGCAGCGCCCGGATAGCCGATCGGTCCCGTGCCGCGCATGAAGAGCAGCGTGTGCTCGTCGATGCCTAGCGCGGGATCGTCGATGCGCGCGTGATAGTCTTCCGGTCCCTCGAAGACCATTGCCGGGCCCTCAAAGGCCTCCGGGTCGGCGGGGTTCGAGAGATAGCGCTTGCGGAATTCCTCCGAGATAACGCTCGTCTTCATGATGGCGCTGTCGAAGAGGTTGCCCTTCAGATTGATGAAGCCGGCATTTTCCTTGAGCGGGTCGGAAACGGGGCGGATCACCTTCTGATCGAGGTTCTTGACGCCCTCGCAGTTCTCCCCGATCGCCCTGCCGTTCGCGGTGATCGCATCGGGATGCGGCAACAGGTTTTCCTTCATCAACTCCATGACGACAGCCGGCACGCCGCCGGCATGGCAGTAATCCTCGCCGAGATATTCGCCGGCCGGCTGGAGATTGACCAGAAGCGGGACATTGTGACCGATCTTCTGCCAATCGTCATTGTCGAGCTTTATGCCGAGATGCCGCGCGACGGCATTCAGATGGATCGGCGCATTGGTCGAGCCGCCAATCGCGGAGTTGACGACAATGGCGTTCTCGAATGCCTCCCTCGTCATGATGTCGGATGGTTTCAAATCCTCACGCACCATATCGACGATCCTGAGCCCGGTCTCGTAGGAGATCTGGGCGCGCTCGCGGTAAGGCGCGGGGATGGCGGCCGAGCCTGGAAGCTGCATGCCGAGCGCTTCCGCCAGCGAGTTCATGGTCGTCGCCGTTCCCATCGTGTTACAATAGCCGACGGAAGGCGCGGACGACGCGACCGTCTGCATGAACTCCTCATAATCGATTTCGCCTGCCGACAGGCGCTCGCGCGATTCCCACACGATCGTGCCCGAGCCTGTGCGCTTGCCGTTGTGCCAGCCGTTCAGCATCGGCCCGACCGACAGCGCGATCGCGGGGATGTTTACCGTGGCGGCGGCCATGAGCATGGCCGGCGTCGTCTTGTCGCAGCCGATCAGGAGAACGACGCCATCGAGCGGATAGCCGTACAGGACCTCCACGAGCGACAGATAAGAGAGATTGCGGTCAAGCGAGGCGGTCGGCCGCTTTCCGGTTTCCTGAATTGGGTGACAGGGGAATTCCATCGCAACGCCGCCAGCGGCATTGATGCCGTCGCGCACGCGCTTGGCGAGTTCGAGATGATGACGGTTGCAGGGGGACAGGTCGGAACCGGTCTGCGCAATGCCAATGATCGGCTTGCCGGACTGAAGCTCGTGCCGGGTGATGCCGTAGTTGAGATAGCGCTCGATATAGAGGGCCGTCATCCCCGGATCGGCGGGATTGTCGAACCACATTTGCGAACGAAGTTTCGTGTTCATCTTGCCGCCGGTCATCAAGCGTCTCCAAAAATGCGCGGGCTGTTTTGCCCCATCGATATGGCATGCCGATTAAGGCGGCAAGAGATTGGGACTCCGCGTCTAATCGTATTAATAATATCAAAGATGGAAAACGGCAAGAAAACTGAGCGAAATGCTGCAAACCTGTGATGCCTCGTCATCGCAACATATCGGCAAGCGCCAAGCGCATCGTGTGGCTGGAAACGCCGAAGAGCCCGCCATAGGGAAGGTCGAGGTCGAGGATGACGAACATCACGCTCGACACCGACACAATCGCGATCGCGATGACGAGCGCGGCGAGCAGGTTCCGCGGCGCCTGCAGGCCGAAGCTCAGGAAAACCAGCATGAGCCAGAACATCAATACGCCGGCAAATGGCGGGGAAAGAGAACCGTGGACGTCTTCTATGACGGTCCAGCGTGCGTTCATCGTATTTGCGAAATCCGCGGTGCAACGCGCGGCGAGAGCCTTGTGATCCGCGTCAGCAGGATCGAGGGCCGCTATGTCCAACCCGATGCCATTCATCAGCATGGCCAAGGTGGGCGCCTCGCCGAGACGCGGAATGCCTTTTGTATCGGGAAGCGCAATGCCTGACGGCGGTGGTTCTCCAGGCCAGGTGCTGACGATGACCGCTGCTGTATAACCGTGCAATTTCTGGCGGGCGCCCGCGAGAGCCGGGCCGTAATCGCGCATGCATTGATCGAGTTCGGCAAGGCTTGCCGCATAATGCGCCCTGTCGCGATAGGCGGTATCGTAGGCGCTGCGCACGGACGCCAGAAGAAGGCTGAGCACAAGGGCCGCGAAGGTGACGAGCAGAGCGGTCACGATCCTCAGGAATTCGATCGTCTCACCGCTGCGATGGGGCGCGGGCAGCCTTGTCCTCAGATATGAACCGCCCGCCGCGCTTGCGATCAGCACGGCAAACAGCAGGAACGCCCAGACCAGTTCCCGCGGCATTTGGAACCCTCTCCCTCCTGCCTACGCTCCCAGAACCCTCACAGGTCCCCTCCTTGCGGCGGCGCCGCCGCTCCAATCGATAAGCCACCAATGAACGAACGGCAATAAACCTTCGTCCCAACTTTGGTTCGATAGACAATCGCTCGCCCTCCGGGTTATTGAACTTGTGGGATCAGGCGGCGCCAGACAGACGGAGGGAAGCCATGGCGATGAACATGGAAGGGCAGGAGCAAATCCAGGCGCCGGTGGAGAAGGTCTGGCAGGCGCTCAACGATCCGGATGTTTTGAAGGACTGCATTCCCGGTTGCGAAAACCTGGAGAAAAAGTCGGACACCGAATTCGCCGCCACCGTGTCTCTCAAGATCGGGCCGATCAAGGCGCGGTTTCAGGGCGCAGTGGAGCTCAAGAACCTCAATCCTCCCAACTCCTATACGATCGAAGGCGAAGGCAAGGGCGGCATCGCAGGCTTCGCCAAGGGCGGCGCCGACGTTGCTCTCACCGCGGATGGCGCGGACGCGACAATCCTCAAATATACCGTCAAAGCGGATGTCGGCGGCAAGATCGCGCAGCTCGGCAGCCGCCTCATCGATTCCACGTCGAAGAAGCTTGCCGGCCAGTTTTTCGAGAATTTCAACAAGAAGGTCAGCGAATCGTAGAGCGGACTGCTGATGGGGAGGAACAGAGATGGCGAAGGGTGCGAAACCGCCGGTCCTGCATCACGTTAATCTGAAAACGACCCGCCTGCAGGAGATGATCGACTGGTATGGCCGCGTCGTCGGCAGCCAGGCGCATTTTCAGTTCGCGGGCGGCGCATGGCTTTCAAACGACGGCGCCAATCACCGAATCGCACTCCTCACCGCTCCGACCGTGAGCGACGATCCCGAGAAACTCACCCATTCCGGCCTGCATCATATCGCTTTCGAATATGAAAGCCTCGACGACCTGCTCGACAATTTCGATCGGCTGCAAAGCGAAGGCGTGAGGCCGCATCTGATGCTCGATCACGGTATGACGATGTCGTTCTATTACGTCGACCCGGATGGCAACAGCGTGGAACTGCAAGCCGACAATTTCGGCGACTGGACGCAATCGACGGAATGGATGCGGACCTCGCCCGATTTTGCCGCAAACCCGATCGGCATGCCGGTAGATCCCGATCAAATGCTGCGGGCGCGCCGCGAAGGCGCTTCGTCCGCGGAAATCCATCGCCGCGCCTATGCTGGCGAGTTCCGTCCCTTGGAGCCGATGGACGCGCGTTTGCCTTTCGATCTCCCCGTCTGAGCATCGGGATCAATCGGCCTTCCGCCCGGTGAAATTGGGCTGGCGTTTCTGCAGGAAGGCGGAGACGCCTTCCTGATAATCCTCGGTACGGCCTGCCTCGCGCTGAAGACTGATTTCGACGGCAAGCTGTGCGTCGAGATCGTTTGACGAGGCCGCCTGTATGGCTGCCTTGGTAAGGGCGTAAGCCGCGGTCGGCCCCTTCGCGAACGAGGCCGCGAGGGATAGGGCTTCCTCCATCAACTTATCATCGTCGACGACGCGCCAGATCAGTCCCCAATTTGCCGCTTCCTCCGCGGAAAGCGGATAGGCCGTCAGCGCCAGCGCCTTGGCGCGCGCCTCGCCCAGATGCCGCGTCAGCCAATAGGTGCCGCCTGCATCGGGTATGAGGCCGATCTTCGAGAAAGCCTGGATGAATTTGGCCGATCGGGCGGCAAGAACGATGTCGCAGGAAAGCGCGATGTTCGCCCCCGCCCCCGCCGCCACGCCGTTGACGGCGCAGATGACAGGCTTTTTCATGGCGCGAAGGCGGCGCACAAGCGGCACGTAGAACGTTTCGAGCGTGCGGCCGAGATCGGGACGTTCGCCCAACATGGTAGGATCGCGGCCGGCAAGGTCCTGGCCGGCGCAGAACCCCCTGCCCGCTCCCGTCAGCAAAACGGCACGGCAGCTTTCGTCGGTGGCGCAATCCTCAAGGATGGCGCGCAGCCTATGATGCTGCTCCTCGTTGAAGGCGTTGAGCCTGTCGGGGCGATTGAGCGTCACCACGCTGAAACCGTCGCGGCGCTCGTGCAGGACGACGTCTTCGCTCATCAAAAGCGCCTCGCTGTTGCTACTCAAATACGATTGCCGGCTGCGAATTGCCCATGGCTTCCCGCATTCGCAGTTGCTGGCAGACATTCTCGCCGATTGTTCGATACGCCTTCGCATGGACGCCATCCGGCTCCGACGCCACAACCGGACGGCCGGCATCCGAACTCTCGCGGATCGCCATTTCGAGCGGCACCGCGCCCAGGAACGGCACGCCGAGGCGGGCGGCTTCGCGCTCAGCGCCTCCATGACCAAAAATGTCATAGCGCTTGCCTGTATCGGGCGCGATGAAATAGCTCATATTCTCGACGATGCCGAGAACCGGCACATCGACTTTCCTGAACATGTTCAATCCCTTGCGGGCGTCGATGAGAGCGAGATCCTGCGGGGTCGAGACGATGACCGCGCCGGCCAGCGGCACCTGCTGCGCCATCGTCAATTGAGCGTCGCCGGTGCCGGGCGGCATATCGACCACCAGAACGTCAAGCGGCCCCCATTCGACGTCGCGCAACATCTGCGTCAGCGCCGACATCACCATCGGTCCGCGCCAGATCATTGGCGTATCTTCCTCGACGAGAAAGCCCATCGACATCACCTTGAGGCCGTAATTTTCCATCGGCTTCAAGGTGCGCCCGTCGACGGTCTCGGGCTTGCCCGAAATACCGAGGAGGCGCGGCATGGACGGGCCATAGATGTCGGCATCGAGAATGCCCACAGCGAGACCGTTCGCCTGCAGCGCCAGCGCCAGATTGACGGCGGTCGTCGACTTCCCCACGCCACCCTTTCCAGACGCGACGGCGACGATCGCCTCGATTCCCGGCACGCCACGCTTGCCGCCATGAGGGCCGGAAGGGGCGGCTCTTCCGCCCGGCGCACCACGCCCATGTTGCGGCGGAGCTGAAGGGCGCGGCGGGGCGGAACGCTCACCCTGTTTCTTCTCGGCGGTCAGCGCAACGACAGCGCCCGCAACGCCGGGAATGGTTTTGACGGCGTTTTCGGCCGCGGCCCGCAGCGGCTCCAGTTCTTGGGCGCGCTCGACAGGCACGGTGATCGAAAAGAAGACCTTGTTGTCGGCGATAAAAATGTCGGAAACCAATCCGAGGGCAACAATATCGCCGCTGAAGCCGGGCGCGGAGAGTGCTTTCAGCTTTTCGAGGACAGCTTCTTTGGTGACGGGCATGATCTCAACTTCGTTTGTTGTGCCGCTTCAGATAATGCAGATAGCGCGCAAGACCAAGCGGGTCATTCCCGCAATCTTTGGAACATTGCTCTCATTTCCATCGTTCGGTTGCCGTAGGGATTATTTGCTTACGGAGACTGAAGATGAAGAAAACAAACATCGTCAGGAGCGTTGCCATCGTTCTCAGCCTCGGCGTCGCGCCGGGCATCGCCTTTGCCCAAGGCGATATGACCAAGAAGCCGGAAGGCCAATCCCAATCCACCACCTCCGGTGGCGGACAAGGCGAGACCTCGACCCATTCCACAATGAGCGGACAGGCCGACGCCGGACAGAAGGCCCAAGCCGATTCGTCGATGCAGGGTGACAATAGCTCCTCCAAGCAGAACGCCCAGGCCGATCAAAATTCGTCATCCAAGAGCGCCCAGGATGAAAACGGGTCCATGAAGCATTCCAAGCATGCCAAGGGCGAGAGTGGCAAGGCGATGAAGAACGCGCAGGGCGAAAGCAGCTCTTCCGAGCAGAAAGCGGAGAGCGAAAACAATTCGTCCTCCAAGAGCGCCCAGAGTGAAAACGGGTCCATGAAGCATTCCAAGCATGCCAAGGGCGAGAACGGAAGTTCGATGAAAAATGCCCAGGGCGAGAACAGCTCTTCGACCAAGAACGCTGAGGGCGAGACCAGCAGCCATAACAAAAATGCTCAGGGTGAAAGCCACTCGATGCAGAAGAACGCCCAAACCCAGAACAGCAATGAGAATGGACAAAATGCCAAGAATGAGTCCGGACACACCGGAAATATGAACGCAAGCGGTCAGTCGACCAGCAACGAAAAGACGTCCTCTATCCACGTCAATGTATCGGATCACCAGCGGACGGAGATTCACCAAATCATCACCGAGACACATGTGGAGCCCGTTGAGCATCCGAGCTTTTCGGTTACGGTCGGCACCGCCGTGCCTCACAGGGTCCACTTGCACAGGCTTCCCCCGCGCGTCGTCGAAATCGTGCCGGAATACAAGGACTACGAATATTTCGTGCTGGCGGATGGGCGCATCGTTATCGTCGATCCGGATACGCTTGAGATCGTCTACATTCTCTCGGCCTGACATCCGGCACAATCCCTGCTGTTCCGCGAATGCGCAAAAGCGCATTCGCGGGCGCTTGCTTTCTCCCAATCGGCTTTTCGTAAACGTGAATCAATGGCGGAAGGCGCGCCCGGCTGCTAGCGAGTCGATATGATCGACAAGCTGGAATTCTTCATAGCTCTTGCCAAAACCGAGCATTTCGGCCGCGCCGCGGAGGAGTGCGGCGTTACCCAGCCAACCCTGTCGGCGGCGATCCGCCAATTGGAGGACATGCTGGGCGTCGTGCTGGTCCAGCGCGGCTCGCGTTTCCAGGGTCTGACGCCCGAAGGCCAGCGGGTGCTCGAATGGGCGCGCCGCATCGTCGGCGATTCACGCACCATGCGAGAGGAGATGCGCACGACAAGGCAGGGCCTTTCCGGGCATCTCAAGATCGCCGTGATCCCGACCGCACTTGCCATGGTCGCACGCCTGACGACGCCCTTTCGCGACAAGCACCCGAACGTCACCTTCTCGGTGCTGTCGCGCACTTCACTGGAAGTGCTTGCGATGCTGGCGGATTTCGAGATCGACGTCGGCATCACCTATCTCGACAACGAGCCGCTTGGCCGCGTGGCGATGGTGCCGCTCTACGAGGAACGTTATCAGCTCATCACGTCGGCCGGCAAACCACTTTCCGATCGCAAAGCCGTGACATGGGCCGAGGTGGCGCGCCTGCCGCTTTGCCTGCTGACGCCCGACATGCAGAATCGTCGCATCATCAGCCAGCATCTTGCGGAGGCGGGATCGGAGGCGACGCCATCGCTGGAGTCGAATTCGATGATCCTGCTGATCTCGCACATCCGCACCGGAAAATGGGCCTCGGTCATGCCTCTCAACCTCGCCGAGACGCTTGGCGTGGTCGAGCCGATCCGCGCCATCCCGATCGTCGAACCGGACGCAAGCCATCTGGTCGGCCTCGTCGCCGTCCATCGCGAACCACACACGCCACTCGTTTCCGCCTTCCTCAATCAGGCGCGAACCGTCTACCCGGCGTCGCAGAATCGATAGAAATTCCCTATCGTTCAACGGATATGATATATTGATCGAGCGGGAAAACTTTGATTTCTCGGAACAAAGATTGCCTTTAGGGAGGGCGCTGCGTTGACGATGCAGCAGGCAGGTACCGAAATCACGGCAAGGACCCTCGCGGTGGTCGAGGAATGGCGCGAGGCGGAAGGCCCGTTGCTGCCGATCCTCCACGGGGTCCAGGAAGAATTCGGCTACATACCGAGCGAGGCGCTGCCGGTGATCGCGGGCGCGCTGAATATCAGCCGCGCGGACGTGCATGGCGTGGTCACCTTCTACCATGATTTCCGCGAGCGCCCTGCAGGCCGCCATGTGCTGAAGCTCTGCCAGGCGGAATCCTGCCAGTCGATGGGATCGGACGCGGTCGCCGAGAGGGTGCAGAAGCTTCTCGGCATCGGCTTCAACGAAACGGCGAAGGACGGTTCGGTGACGCTTGAGCCCGTCTATTGCCTCGGCCTTTGCGCCTGCTCACCCTCGGCCATGCTCGACGGCGAAGTGATCGGCCGTCTCGATGACGACAAGATCGATGAGATCGTCGCGGAGGTGCGGGCATGACCGTCACCATTTACGTTCCGCGCGATTCCGGCGCGCTGTCGCTCGGCGCGGAAAAGGTGGCGAAGGCCATCGCCGGGGAAATCGAAAGACGTGGCGCGGATGCGCGCATCGTCCGCAACGGCTCGCGCGGCCTTTATTGGCTTGAGCCGATGGTCGAGGTCGAGACCTCCGAAGGCCGCGTCGCCTATGGGCCGGTCAACGCGAGGGACGTAGCCTCGCTCTTCGAGGCCGGTTTCCTGACCGGTGGCGCCCACAGCCTCTCGCTCGGCGATCCCGAGAACATCCCCTTCCTTGCCAAGCAGACGCGTCTGACGTTCGCGCGCGTCGGCATCATCGACCCGGTTTCGCTCGACGATTACCGCGCGCATGGCGGGTTTGCAGGCCTAGAGAAGGCGCTGAAGCTGACGCCGGCGGACATCGTCAGCCAGGTGACAGAGTCGGGACTGCGCGGTCGCGGCGGCGCCGGCTTCCCGACCGGCATCAAATGGAAGACCGTGCTCGATACGCCGGGAGAGCAGAAATATATCGTCTGCAATGCCGACGAAGGCGATAGCGGCACCTTCTCCGACCGGATGGTCATGGAAGGCGACCCCTTCGTCCTGATCGAGGGGATGACGATCGCCGGCGTCGCCGTCGGCGCCACCAAGGGCTACATCTATCTGCGCTCCGAATATCCGCATGCGCAGAAGGCTTTGAACGAGGCGCTGACTGTCGCCCGGCAAGCCGGCATTCTCGGCAAATCGGTGCTCGGCTCGCGACATGCGTTCGACATCGAGGTCCGCATGGGCGCCGGCGCCTACGTCTGCGGCGAGGAAACCTCGCTTCTGGACAGCCTTGAGGGCAAGCGCGGCCAAGTCCGCGCAAAGCCGCCGCTGCCCGCGCATAAGGGCCTGTTCGGCAAGCCGACGGTCATCAACAATGTGATTTCGCTCGCTTCCGTGCCGATCATCCTCGAAAAGGGCGCTACCTTTTACAAGGATTTCGGCATGGGCCGCTCGCGCGGCACGATCCCGATCCAGATCGCCGGCAATGTCAAACATCCCGGCCTGTTCGAGGCAGCCTTCGGCCTGACGCTCGGCGAACTGGTGGACGGGATCGGCGGCGGCACGGCAAGCGGTCGGCCGGTCCGCGCCGTGCAGGTTGGCGGACCGCTCGGGGCCTATTTCCCGCGCGAACTCTTCGACACCCCTTTCGATTACGAAGCCTTCGCGGCCAAGGACGGGCTGATCGGGCATGCCGGCATCGTCGTCTTCGACGACACGGTCGACATGCTGAAACAGGCGCGCTTCGCCATGGAGTTCTGCGCCATCGAAAGCTGCGGCAAGTGCACACCCTGCCGGGTGGGCGCGGTGCGCGGCGTCGAGACGCTCGACCGGATCGCCCGCAATATCGAGCCGGAGAAGCAGGTGGCGCTCGTCACCGATCTCTGCAACACGATGAAGTTCGGATCGCTTTGCGCGCTTGGCGGTTTCACCCCATATCCGGTGATGAGCGCACTGACGCATTTCCCGGAGGATTTCCGGCCGCAACCAGTGAAGGTGGCGGCGGAATGACGGGCGCGAACATTTCCTCTTCCCTTGAGGGGGAGAGGTCGGCAAAGTCGACAGAGGAGGTCCCTGCGGAAGGCGCCTCCGTCAAGCCGAGCACTGCCGCAGCAACCCCACCTGGCCGCTTCGCGGCCACCCTCCCTTTAAGGGGGAGGGAAAGTGTCGACGCATAGGAGACATCGCATGTCCCTCATTCAGGAAATCGACTACGGAACGCCCAAGGCCAAAGCCGAAAAGCAGGTGACGCTGATGGTCGACGGCAGATCCGTCACGGTGCCGGAAGGCACGTCGATCATGCGCGCCTCGATGGAAGCGGGGATCGAAATTCCCAAGCTGTGCGCTACCGACATGCTGGATTCCTTCGGCTCCTGCCGCGTCTGCCTGGTGGAGATAGAAGGCCGCGCCGGCACGCCTGCCTCCTGCACGACGCCGGTCGGCGAAGGCATGGCGGTGCGCACGACAAGCGATCGCCTCGACGCCATCCGCAAGGGTGTAATGGAGCTCTATGTCTCCGATCATCCCACCGGGTTTGGAGAGAAGGCAGGCACCGGCGCCAGCGAATTCGATCACGTGATCTCGCTCGTCGGGCTCGCCGAGAACCGCTACGGCAATGGCGGCCGCAACCATGTTGTTGCCGATGATGGAACCGGCGGCGTCGCTCCCGGCGAAGGATCGCTCACCATCGACTATATGGTGAAGGATGAATCGAACCCCTATTTCACCTACGATCCGTCGCAATGTATCGTCTGCTCGCGTTGCGTGCGCGCCTGCGCCGAGGTCCAGGGCACTTTTGCGCTGACGGTCGAGGGTCGCGGATTCGAGAGCCGGATCGTCGCCAGCATGAACGAGAATTTCGTCGATTCCGAATGCGTCTCCTGCGGCGCCTGCGTACAGGCCTGCCCGACCGACGCGCTGCGTGAGAAGGCGATCCTGGAAAAGGGCATGCCGGACAGTTCCGTCGTCACCACCTGCGCCTATTGCGGCGTCGGCTGCAACTTCAAGGCGGAGTTGAAGGGCGGCGAAGTGGTGCGGATGATGCCCTACAAGGACGGCAAGGCCAATCATGGTCATTCCTGCGTCAAGGGCCGGTTCGCCTATGGCTACGCCACGCATCCCGACCGCATCCTCACCCCGATGGTGCGCGAGAAGATCACCGACCCATGGCGTGAAGCGAGTTGGGAGGAGGCGCTTGCCCGCGCCGCCTCGGAGTTCAAGCGCATCCAGGCGAAATATGGCCGCGGCTCGATCGGCGGCATTACGTCGTCGCGCTGCACGGACGAGGAAACCTATCTCGTTCAGAAACTGGTGCGTCAGGGTTTCGGCAACAACAATGTCGATACCTGCGCCCGCGTCTGCCATTCGCCGACCGGCTACGGCATGAGCACCACGCTCGGCACCTCGGCCGGCACCCAGGACTTCGATTCCGTCGAGGCCTGCGACGTGATGCTGCTCATCGGCGCCAATCCGACCGATGCGCATCCCGTCTTTGCCTCACGCATGAAGAAAAGGTTGCGCGAGGGCGCGAAGATCATCGTCATTGACCCGCGCCGCATTGATCTCGTGCGCACGCCGCACGTCGAAGCGGCCTACCATCTGCCCATCAAGCCGGGGACCAATGTCGCCATCATCACCGGTCTTGCTCATGTCATTGTCACTGAAAAGCTCTATGACGAGGCCTATATCCGCGCCTATTGCGACGGCGACGCGTTCGCGGATTGGGTGGAGTTCGTCTCCGACCCGCGCTATAGCCCCGAGGAGACGGCGAAGGTCTGCGGCGTCGATGCCGAGACGATCCGGCAGGCCGCGCGGCTCTATGCCACCGGCGGCAATGGCGCGATCTTTTACGGCCTCGGCGTCACCGAGCACAGCCAAGGCTCGACGGCGGTCATGGGCCTCGCCAATCTCTGCATGGCGACCGGCAATCTCGGCAAGAACGGCGTCGGGCTGAACCCGCTCCGGGGGCAGAACAATGTCCAGGGCTCCTGCGACATGGGTTCCTTCCCGCACGAATTCCCCGGCTATCGTCATATCGCTATCGATTCGGTGCGCAAGATCTATGAGGATCTTTGGGGCGTAACGCTCGACAAGGAGCCGGGCCTACGCATCAACAACATGCTCGACGCGGCTACCGACGGCACGTTCAAGGGCATCTACATTCAGGGTGAGGACATATTGCAGTCTGATCCCGACACCAAGCACGTCGCCGCCGGTCTCGCGGCAATGGAATGCGTCGTCGTACACGACCTCTTCCTCAACGAGACAGCGCGCTACGCGCATGTCTTCCTGCCCGGCTCGACCTTCCTCGAAAAGGACGGCACGTTCATCAATGCCGAACGGCGCATCAACCTCGTGCGCGAGGCCATCAAGCCGAAAGCGCGCTATGCCGACTGGGAGGCGACCCAGGAGCTTGCCCGCGCTCTCGGCCTCGACTGGAACTACACGCACCCGTCCCAGGTGATGGACGAGATCGCGGCGACGACGCCGACCTTCGCGGGGGTCTCCTTCGACCTGCTCGAACGCGAGGGTTCGGTGCAATGGCCGTGCAACGAGAAGGCTCCTCTCGGCACGCCTGTCATGCACATCAACGGCATCGTGCGCGGCAAGGGTAATTTCGTGCGCACCGAATATATCGCGACGGACGAAAAGGTCGGCCCGCGCTTCCCGCTCTTGCTGACGACGGGACGCATTCTCTCGCAATACAATGTCGGCGCGCAGACAAGGCGCACGGGCAACAGTGTGTGGCACGAGGAAGACCGGCTGGAAATCCATCCGCATGATGCGGAGGACCGCGGCATCCGCGACGGCGACTGGGTGAGGCTCTCAAGCCGTTCAGGCGAGACGACGCTGCGCGCCCTCGTCTCCGAGCGCATGGCGCCGGGCGTCGTCTATACGACCTTCCACCACCCAACCACGCAGGCGAACGTCGTCACCACCGACTTCACCGATTGGGCGACGAGCTGCCCCGAATACAAGGTGACGGCGGTGCAGGTTTCGCCCTCAAACGGCCCGAGCGAATGGCAGCTCGAATATGAGGATCTGTCGCGCCGCACCCGCCGCATGGCCGATGTGGAGGCGGCGGAGTGAGAATTGCGCTCTTCCCTTCTCCCCGCATGCGGGGAGAAGGTGGCCCGAAGGGTCGGATGAGGGGCGGCCTCGAATTTACGGAGAGAAAACGGCGGTTTGAGCTGCCCCTCATCTGCCTGCCGGCATCTTCTCCCCGCAGGCGGGGAGAAGCGAGCATTTCATGACCCGCCCCGTCCGCCATTCCGTCTCCCGCATCGCCCGGCGTGACGGGACCGTCGCGTCGGGACGCCGGCTGGTGCCGGAGGAGGTGCCGGTCGCCTTTTCCTTCAATGGCGCGACTCATGCCGTAATGATGGCGAGCCCCGGCGACCTCGAAGATTTCGCGGTCGGTTTCGCCATCACCGAGGGCATCATCCGCTCGTCCGAAGACATCGACGACATGACGATCGAGGACCACGCCGAGGGTATCGACATCCAGATCGTGCTGAAGGAGAAAGCGAACGCCGCCTTCGAGGCGCGCCGGCGGCGCATGGCAGGTCCGGTCGGATGCGGCCTTTGCGGCATCGAATCGATCGAGGAGGCGCTGAGGCCTGTTGCAAAGATCGGGGATGGCGGCCTTAGGCTTGATGCCGCCGACATCGCTAGCGCCGCCCGGCTTTTGTCATCGTATCAGCCGCTCAATGCCGAAACGCATGCGGTCCATGCAGCCGGCTTCTACGTGCCGGGCAAGGGCGTTAT
>Ga0187809_10000106_pt1 | contig 57538 bp, 47 predicted proteins | sample NC_wetland_sal_i_8_FD_132415 | JGI IMG/M metagenome (GOLD analysis project Ga0187809, IMG submission 132415) | Wetland sediment microbial communities from Neuse River Estuary, North Carolina, USA - ASW_4 | ecosystem: Environmental > Aquatic > Freshwater > Wetlands > Sediment | place: USA: North... | reverse complement strand
GGCCTGCTCACCCTGGCGGTGCACGCCGAGGTGCCGCTGGCCACCTTGCGCACCATGCACTACGCGTTTCCCACCCTGCACCGGGCGGTGTCCGAGGCGCTGGCCACGATCTAGCCCGATCGGCTGGCGCCTCCGGCCGGCCGTAAACGAGCTTCGGTGCCGATCCGGCAACGGGCACAGGACACGATCATGAATTCGGCAATTAATGGATGCGGAAATGCCTCGCGTCGGGTTCACTGGACCCACACCAGGAGGAGGCGCCGGTGGCAGGAACGCTTGTGCTCAATGCATCGTATGAGCCGTTATGCGTCGTGCCAACCCGGCGCGCGGTAGTTCTCGTGCTGGCCGAAAAAGCCTTCGTCGTTGAAGTCGGCGAAGGCTTTTTGCATTCTGCGACCACCCAGATCCAGATCCCGCAAGTGGTCCGGCTGGCTCGTTACGTGCGCGTGCCCTATCGGCGACAGGTGCCGCTGACCCGGCGGGCGGTACTGGCCCGCGACGCCCACCGCTGCGTGTATTGCGCGGTCAAGGCCGACACCATCGATCACGTCGTGCCCCGCTCCCGGGGCGGGCGCAACGAGTGGACGAACGTGGTCGCCGCCTGTTCTCGGTGTAACCACCGCAAGGGTGACCGGTTGCTGTCCGAGCTCGGCTGGACCCTGCCTCGAGCGCCGATCCAGCCCTCGGCCAGCGTCGCCCTGGTGCTGGGCTGGGCCAAGCGCGATCCGTCCTGGGACCGCTACCTCGGATACGACGACCCGGGCTGGCTGGTTCGTGACGCCGACCTGACCGCAACCGCCTGAACCCGGACGGCATAGCCTGCGGGCATGGCAGAACTGCACGATCTGAGCGCGCTCGAAGCCGCAGCGGCGATCCGGGCCAAGCAGGTCAGTTCGACCGAACTGGTCGAGCACTACCTCGACCGCATCGCCCGGCTCGATGCCGAGCTCGGCGCCTTCGTCACGGTGACGGCCGAGACGGCCCGGGCGCAGGCCCGGCAGGCTGATGCCGCCATCGTGGCCGGCGCCGCGCTACCCCCGCTGCACGGGGTGCCGACCGCGATCAAGGACCTCAACCTGGTGGCCGGCGTGCCGACGAAGTTCGGTTCGGCCGCCATGCTCGACTTCGTCGCGCCGTTCGACGACCATGTCAGCCGGCTGCTGCGCGAGGCCGGCACGATCTCGCTCGGCAAGACCGCGACGCCGGAATTCGGGCTGCCGTGCTACACCGAGACCGACATCGGGCCACCGGCCCGCACCCCGTGGGACACCAGCCGGCTGGCTGGAGGGTCCTCCGGGGGTGCCGGCGCGGCCGTCGCTGCCGGGTTGATCCCGCTGGCACAGGGCTCTGACGGTGGCGGCTCGATCCGGATCCCGGCCAGCATCAACGGCCTGTTCGGGCTCAAGACCTCACGCGGCCGGATCTCGCGCGGACCGGTGGACGTCGACTCCAGCGGACTGTCGGTGCTCGGACCGCTGGCCCGGACGGTGCGCGACGCCGCGGCCTTCCTCGACGCCACCGCGGCGCCGCAGCCGGGGGATCAGACCTGGGCCGCACCGCTGCCGGCGGGCGAGTCTTTCCTGAGCTGGTGCGATCGCGCCCCGCAGCGGCTGCGGATCGGGCGCTACTGCGAGCCGCCGATTCCGGGCGCCACGGTCGAGCCGGAGTGCCGGGCGGCCTGGGAGGCCGCCAGTGCGCTGCTGGGTGAGCTCGGCCACGAGGTCGTCGACATCGCGATGCCGGTGCCACCGGAGGCGATCCCAGCCTTCGAACTGGTCTGGGCCGTCTCGGCGGCGACCGTGCCGGTCGGGCCGGAGCAGGACCACCTGTTACGACCGCTGACCCGGCACCTGCGCGCCCGAGGGGCGGCGATCGGAGCGGCCGACTACGCCAACGCCGTCGGTCAGCTCAACCTGCTGACCCGGCGCGCGATCGCGGCGACCGCCGAGTTCGACGCTGTGCTGACGCCGACCCTGGCCCAGCCGCCGCGTCCGGTGGGCTGGTTCTGCGGCACCGACGCCGAGCCGGTCGATCCGGCCGAGGACTTCGAGCGGCAGAAGCGGTTCACCCCGTTCACCGCCGTCTACAACATGAGCGGCCAGCCGGCGGCCAGCCTGCCGCTGCACTGGAGCGCGGCGGGCCTGCCGATCGGGGTGATGCTGGTCGGCCGGCCCTACGAGGAGGCCGCTCTGCTGGCGTTGTGCGCGCAGCTCGAAGCCGCCCAGCCGTGGGCGGATCGGCATCCCGAACTGTGGGGCCGGTGAGGCCGGCACCGGCCCAGAAGTGATCGACGCCGCGGCGTGGGCCACCCGTACCGCCAGCGAATAACTGCCTTCGCTACCGTAATGGCAGCACGGGTCGGGCCAACGTCAGCGCCCCGGCCGGCAGGGCGGAGGAACTCAGGTCATGACCGTGGTCCAGACGGTACTGGTCTTCGTCGGTATTCCGTTGGGTGTGTTCGTGCTGATCGGCCTGGCGGTGCTGGGTCCGAGCGCAGCCCGCGCCCCACGGTATCGACCCGGTGGGGGGTGGGACTTCCAGCCGGTCTGGTACCTGCCGCACCCGCAACATGCTGGTCCGGTCTCCGCTTCCGGAGGCGCCTTGGAGCTGGCGGGCACGGTGGCTGAACCGGTGAGCGCGAGCGGAGGAGCCAGCGGTGAGTGGTGAGCCGGAGGAGATGACCCGGTCGGCGATCGATCGCCCCGGCGGCGACAACATGCCCAGCGCCGGCCGGAGCAACCGCCCGCCGGACTTCACCGTGCCCCGGGCCCAGGAGTTTTCTCGCGAGCGGCCGTTCAAACCGAGCCAGCTCGCCCGGATCGACGAGGCACTGACCCTGGCCTCGGCTGAGACCGGCCTGACCTTCAGCGTCTACGTGGGTCCGCTCGGGCTCCAGCCGCGAGCGCGGGCCGAGCAGCTGTTCGGCACGCTGGCCGCCCGGCACCAGGCTCCGGTACTGCTGGCCCTGTCGCCGGCCGAGCGCAAGCTCGAGATCGTGACCGGCGGCAGCTCAGCCGAACGGATCCCGAACCGGATCGCCGGCCTGGCGGCCTTGGCGATGCGGGCCTCCTTCACCTCCGGCGACCTCACCGGAGGCATCGTCACCGGCGTGCGCCAGCTCGCCGACGCGGCCGGCGCCGCCATCTGAATCCTCATTGCTACCCACCAGTAGCATCGGCGGTGTATGACTGATGCCGCCGGCGCGCCCCATCCCGGGGTGATCCTTCGCCGAGCGAACTATCTCGGTAAGGTGAGGACGCGATGACTACTGTTCTGCCCCACCGCGCCGCTCACCAGGCTGCGGTCGACCGGTTGCGCGAGTCGTACCTGGCCATTCCGAGTGATCAGCCCGTGCGGTTGGCCAAGTCCACGACCAACCTGTTCCGGCCGCGGACCGGCGAGGCCGTGGCCGGACTCGACGTGTCCGGCCTGGACGGGGTCATCTCGATCGACGCCGCCGCCGGAACGGCCGACGTGCAGGGCATGTGCAGCTACGAGACGCTGGTCGCAGCCACCCTGCGGCACGGGCTGATGCCCAAGGTGGTGCCGCAGCTGAAGACGATCACGCTGGGCGGTGCGGTCACCGGGCTGGGCATCGAATCCAGTTCGTTCCGCAACGGCCTGCCGCACGAGTCGGTGCTGGAACTGGACGTGCTCACCGGCTCCGGCGAGGTGCTGACCGCCAGCCCGACCGAACACCCGGACCTGTACGCCGGTTTCCCCAACTCCTACGGCAGCCTGGGGTACGCCGTCCGGCTGCGGATCGCGCTGGACCGGGTCCAGCCGTTCGTCGGGCTGCGTCACGTCCGCTTCTCCGACCTGGACGAGCTGGCCGCCGCCATCGGTCAGATCTCGGCCGAGCGGAGCTGGCAGGGCGAGCCGGTGGACTTTCTGGACGGCGTCATGTTCACCCCCGATGAGTCGTACCTGACCCTGGGCCGGTGGGTCAGCAATCCGGGCCAGGCCGGGGCCGATCGGGTCAGCGACTACACCGGCCAGCAGATCTACTACCGCTCCGTCCAGCAATTGCCCCGCGATTGCCTGCACGTCGCCGACTACCTGTGGCGATGGGACACCGACTGGTTCTGGTGCTCCCGGGCGCTGGGGGTTCAGCAGCCGATGGTCCGGCGCTTGTGGCCGGCCCGATACCGGCGCAGCGACGTCTACCGCCGGCTGGTCGGCTTGGACTACCGCTTCGGCGTTTCGAGCAAGCTCGATCGGCTGCGGCGCCGGCCGCAGCACGAGCGAGTGGTCCAGGACGTCGAGATCCCCCTGGACCGCACTGCGCAATTCCTGCGCTGGTTCGCAGCCGAGGTGCGGATGGAGCCGGTCTGGCTGTGTCCGCTGCAGCTGGCCGCCGATGCGGCCTGGCCGCTGTACCCGCTGAGTCCGGGAGAGAGCTACGTCAACGTCGGTTTCTGGGGGGCGGTTCCGATCGCGGCCGGCCGAGCCGACGGGGACGTGAACCGGGCGATCGAGGCCGCGGTCGCCGAGCACGGCGGCCACAAGTCGCTGTATTCGGATGCCTACTACTCCCGCGACGACTTCTACCGTATTTACGGTGGGCAGCAGTACCAGCAGTTGAAGCAAACCTACGATCCCGAGCACCGGTTGACCGGGCTCTACGAGAAGGCGGTGGGGCGCCGATGAAGCTTTCCGATCTGGTGTCGATGCTGACCGTGGGGGCGCCGCCGGTGCGCTTCCTCGGCTACGACGGCTCGAGTTTCGGCCCGGCCGATGCGCCGATCACCCTGGAACTGGCCAACGAGCGCGGTCTGCGCTATCTGGCCACGGCCCCGGGCGATCTCGGACTGGCGCGGGCCTACGTGTCCGGCGACCTGCTGCTCCGCGGCGCGCACCCGGGTGACCCGTACGAGGCGCTGAAGCTGCTCGGAGACTGGCGCTTACGCCGGCCTTCGCCCAGGGAACTGAGCACTCTGCTCGGTGAGCTGGGCTGGCGCAACGCCCTGCCGCCGGCCCCGCCGCCGCAGGAGTCGCTGCCCCGCTGGCGCCGGTCGCTGGAAGGTTTGCGGCACTCCCGCAACCGGGATGCGCACGCCATCGGCAAGCACTACGACGTGTCCAACGAGTTCTACGCCTACGTGCTCGGGCCGTCGATGGCCTACACCTGCGCGGTCTTCCCGAAGCCCGATGCCAGCCTGGAGGAGGCGCAGGAGGAGAAGTTCGACCTGGTGGCCCGCAAGCTGGGACTCGAGCGGGGGATGCGGCTGCTCGACGTCGGCTGTGGCTGGGGCGGCATGGCGCTGCACGCGGCCAAGCACTACGGCGTCAGCGTGGTCGGCGTGACCCTGTCCCAGCAGCAGGCCGCGTGGGGCGCCGCGGCGGCCGAGGCCGCCGGGCTGGGGGATCAGGTGCAGATCCTGCACCGGGACTACCGGGACGCACCCGGTGAGCCGGGCAGCTATGACGCGGTCAGCTCGATCGGGTTGATGGAGCACGTCGGCCTGCACAACTACCCGTCCTACTTCGCCTTGCTCAAGGACAAGCTTCGCGACGGCGGCCGGCTGCTCAACCACTGCATCACCCGGGCCGACAACAAGCAGAAGGCGACGCCGGGCCACTTCATCGATCGCTACGTGTTTCCCGACGGCGAGCTGACCGGCTCCGGACGGATCATCAGCGAGGCGCAGGACGCTGGCTTCGAGGTGCGGCACGAGGAAAACCTGCGCGAGCACTACGCGCTGACCCTGACCCAGTGGAACGCCAACCTGGTGCGGAACTGGGACGCCTGCGTGGCCGAGGTGGGTGAGGCCACGGCGCGGGTCTGGGGGCTGTACATGGCCGGTTCGCGTTTGGGCTTCGAGCAGAACGGGATCCAGCTGCATCAGGTGCTGGCGGTGAAGGTCGCCGCCGACGGCGATGCGTCGTTCCCGCTGCGGCCGACCTGGGGTTCCTGACCGCGCCACGCTCCCGCCGGGCCCCGGGCTCGACAAGCAGTCAGTCGAGAATCCGGGGCCGGGGCGGGTCAGGCCGGCTACTGCCCGATGCTGTCCGGCGCGAGGTCGGCGCCCCGGGCCACATCGACGCTGCGGGCGTGCAGTGCCCGGACCACGTCGGCCCGGCCTTCGGAAACCAGCCGGCGCAGCGCGGCCGGCTGCGACCGGTCGGTCAGGAACGCGTCAGCCTGGGCCACGGTGTCTTCGGAGATGGCGGAACCCCAGCTCGGGAACAGCCCGACGATCAGGTCCGATGCGGTTTCCGGCGTCCGCTGCTGCCAGATCTGGGCGACCTGCTCGAAGTAGCGAGTGGCGAAGGGTGCGATCAACTCCGCCTGCAGCGGGTGCGCGAAGCCGGCGACGACGGCGCGCATCGCCGCGTTGGACAGGCTGACGTCGGTGGTGGCGGCGTGCCACGTGGCCAGCTTGGCTTCGGCGGTCGGGATCAGGGCCCGGGCCGTGGCCGCAGCCCGCACGCCGGCCGCGGCCCGGTCGGTTTCGGCCATCGCGGCAATCTCGGCCTCGCCGGCCCGACCGCGCGCGACCAGCGCCTGCAGCAGCAGCCAGCGCAGATCCTCGTCCAACGCCAAGCCCGGCAGCACCTCGTCTCCGGCCAGCAGCGCGGCCAGGAAGTCGGTCTGGTCCTGGGTGCAGGCCGCCGCGGCTGCCGCGTGCACCCACGCCAACTGGTGATCCGAGGCGGGCTCGGCCGACCGGGCGGCCGCGATCACGGCCCCGGCGAATTCCTGCCGACCGCCGACGGCCCACTGCGGGTCGGCGTAGATCTCCAGGGCTCGCAGCGCCTGCCGGTTCACTGCCTGCACCACGCCGATCGAGGTCTCCAACGGCCCGCTGGAGGTGGCCAGCTCCAGGTAGTCCCGCGCGGCCAGCTCACCGTCGCGCAGCATGTCCCAGGCCGCGGTCCAGCACATCGTCCGGGCCAGCGTGTCCGCGATCGCGGCCAGGCCGCCGGTGCGCATGGTGCGCAGGCTGTCCGGATCCAACCGCAGCTTGCAGTAGGTCAGGTCGTCGTCGTTGGCCAGCACCAGGTCCGGCTTGGGCAGGCCGATGAGGCCAGTCACCGGCGTCCGCTCGCCGTCGAGGTCGAGCTGGACCTGATGGACCCGGACCAGCCGGCCGCGCGGGTAGTCCGGGCTGATGTTGCCGTCGAAGTTGTACAGGCCGACCGCCAGCCGGTGCGGGCGCAGCACGTTGTCGTGCGCCACCTCGGTCGGGGCGCTCTGCACGAGTTCGAAACTGGCGAAGTTCCCGCTGTCGTCGACGGTGTACTCCGGCGCGATCGTGTTCAGGCCGCTGGTTTCCAGCCACGCCTTGGCCCAGTCCGACAGCTCGCGGCCCGAGGCGACCCGCAACGAGGACAGCAGATCGGCCAGCGTGGTGTTGCCGAAGGCGTGGTCGGCGAAGTACTGGCGCAGCCCGGCCAGGAATTCCTCGCGACCGACGTAGGCCACCAGCTGCTTGAGCACCGCCGCGCCCTTGGCGTAGGTGATGCCGTCGAAGTTGACCTCGACTGCTTCGGCGTCGGGGATGTCACAGGCGATCGGATGGGTCGAGGGAAGCTGGTCCTGGCGGTAGGCCCAGGTCTTCTCCACATTGGCGAAGGTGGTCCAGGCCTCCGGCCAGCGGGTCGCCTCGGACTGGCAGATCGCCGCGGCCCACTCGGCGAAGGACTCGTTGAGCCACAGGTCGTCGAACCACTTCATGGTGACCAGGTCGCCGAACCACATGTGGGCCATCTCGTGCAGCACGGTTGCGGCTCGGCGCTCGTAGCGGGAGTCGGTGACTCGGCTGCGAAAGACGTAGTCCTCGAGGAAGGTCACGCAGCCGACGTTTTCCATGGCCCCGGCGTTGTACTCGGGCACGAAGAGCTGGTCGTACTTGCCGAAGGCGTAGCGCACGCCGAAGTTGGCGTGGTACCAGTCGAAGCCCTGCTTGGTGACCGCGAACACCTCGTCGGTGTCGAAGTGCTCGGCCAGTGACCGGCGGCAGTACAAGCCCAGATCGATGCCGTCGTGGTGGTCCCGGGCCTCGAAGTAGTTGCCGGCGACCAGGGCGGTGAGATAGGTGGAGATGCGCTCGGTGGTCGCGAAGTGCACCGTCTTGGCCCGGCCGTGCTGGCTGGCCTCGGTCACCGATTCCCTGGCACCGTTGGAGATCACCTGCCAGTGGTCCGGTGCGGTGACGTGCAGGGTGAACGTGGCCTTGAGGTCGGGCTGGTCGAAGCAGGCGTACATCCGCTTGGCGTCGGTGGTCTCGAACTGGCTGTACAGGTAGACCTCGCCGTCGATCGGGTCGACGAAACGGTGCAGCCCCTGGCCGATCGTGGTGTAGAGCAGGTCGGCATCGACGATCAGGGTGTTGTGCTCGGCCAACTCCGGCAGCACGATGCCCTCTTCCGGCTCGTAGCCGGAGACGTCGACCGGCCGGCCGTTCAGGCTCACCTCGTGGAACCGATCGGCGATCACGTCGACGAAGGTGGACGTTCCCGGCGCGGTGGCATCGAAGCTGACCACGGTGCGCGAGCGGAAGGTGCGTCGTGACGGCGCGCCGGCCTCGTCGGTCAGGTCCAGGCTCACCTCGTACCCGTGCACCCGCAGCAGTTCGGCGCGCAGGGCGGCGTCCTGCTTGGTGAGATTGGGTGTCTGGACGGTGTTGGCGTCGAGTCCGGTCACTGCCGGGTCCGCCGGAGGCTGTTCACTGGCCACGGAATGTCGACTCCTTGTCACGACGTTCTGCACCCGGAGGGAGTGCGGTTTCGGGCCACCGGTAACACTGAAGAAGGCGGCCCGGGATCAGAAAGCATTCTTTCACATCTGGGCCGGAAGCAATATCGGTAACTCGAGCAAGCAAGGAAACGGAGCGGACGCCATGACGGCAGCAGATCTCGCCGAAACCACCAATTCCGACAGCCAGGACAGCGCCGGCGCCACGGCTGGGACCCGGACGAAGGTCGATTTCTGGTTCGACCCGCTGTGTCCGTTCGCCTGGGTGACCTCGCGCTGGATCCTCGAGGTCGAGCAGCACCGCGACATCGACCTCCACTTCCATGTCATGTCGCTGTCGGTGCTCAACTCCGGCCGCGATGAGCTGCCCGAGCAGTACCAGGAGCTGATGGACCGCGGTTGGGGTCCGGTACGGGTCGCCATCGCCGCCGAGCAGCACTCCGGACCGGGCGTGCTGCGCGAGCTGTACACCGCGCTCGGCACCAAGCGCCACAACGAGGGCCGCGACTTCGATCGGGACCTGATCGTCGAGGCGCTGACCGAGGTCGGGCTGCCGGAGTCGCTGGCCGATGCCGCCGATTCCACCGACTACGACGAGGCGTTGCAGAAATCCCACCACGAGGGGATGGACCCGGTCGGCTTCGAGGTCGGTACGCCGGTCATCCACGTGGACGGGGTGGCCTTCTTCGGGCCGGTACTGACCCGGATCCCGCGCGGGGAAGAGGCGCTCAAGGTCTGGGACGGGACCCGGTTGCTGGCCGAATACCCCTACTTCTTCGAGCTGAAGCGGACCCGCACCGAGGACCCGCGCTTTGACTGAGGCCAATTCGCCGCTGTTCCACATCGTCGCGGCCACCGCCTGGGAGCAGGCGGTGGCTACCGGCGAGTACCGGCCGCCGTCGCTGGCCGAGCAGGGCTTCGTGCACTTCTCCTTCCGGGAGCAGGTCGCCCGCACCGCCAACCTGCTCTATCACGAGCAGGACGGGCTGGTCGTGGTCGAGTTCGATCCGGCTCGGCTCAGGGCACCGGTAGTCAACGAGGATCTCTACGACGCCGGGGAACAGTTCCCGCACGTCTACGCTGCGATCCCGGCCGCGGCGGCGGTCGCGGTGCACCCGCTGCACCGGGGGCCCAACGGCCGGTACCGGTTCTGAGCGCTCAGCGCAGCCGGTCTCGCAACTGCGGGTCCTTGAGGAACCAGGGCGTGTCGTCCTCGGGTTCCTCGGCCAGGGCGGCGTCGATGGCTGCGGCCTCGCGGGCATCGGCGCGCACCCAGCGCCGGAACACCAGCACCAAGAACGGCAGGTCCAGCAGTTCGGCGACGCACCACAGCACCGCGCCGCCGATCTGCTGGTCGTGCAGCCAGGGCGGTGCCGCCGCCAGCGGGCGGCGATGGTCGAAGAAGGACGTGACCGGGTGGGTCGACAGCCGCAGTACGAGCCCGGGCACCGCGTCCACGAGCAACTCGAAGAAGCCCACCGCGACCGCAATCCCCACCGCGACCGAGCCGGCCAACTCCTGCACGCTCACCAGCGGGTACACGATCAGGCAGCCCAGCACCAGCACCACCAGCTGGACCGTCCCGGCGACGGCCGGGTGCTCAGCCGACCACCCGGGCACCGGCCCGAACAGCGCGGCCACGGCCACTACCGGCATCAAGGCCGGGCCGACCAGCGGCGAGGAGAACCGGCTGAGCAGGGCCGGCCGGCCCACGAGCTCGCCCGGCTGGCCGAGCATGAGCGGAATCGGCACCACCAGCAGCAAGCCGAGTATCTGGCTGACCCAGACCCAGTACACCGAGGCGCCGAATCGCTCGGCCGGCCCACAGCACACCAGCAGCCACAGCAGCAACCCGAGGCCGAACCAGGCGGTGCGACGGCGGGGCCAATCGGGGTGAGCGCGGCTGGCCTGCCGGTACCAGACGGCGGCCGCAACCGAGACCACGACCGCCAGCGGGGCGATGGTCCAGCTTCCGGCGATATCGGCGGCAGACAGCGAAGCGGCAACGACCACCCAGTAAGTGTGGACCCCGTGGTCAGTGGCAACATGGCCGGTATGCGGGTCTACGTGGGCAGCGATCACGCCGGGTTCGAGCTCAAGGCGGTTCTCATCGCACATCTGCAGGGGGGCGGGCACGAGGCCGTGGACTGCGGACCGGCCCGCTTCGACCCCGAGGACGACTACCCGCCGTTCTGCATCGACACCGCCCGTCGGGTGGTGGCCGATGCCGGCAGCCTCGGGGTGGTGATCGGCGGCTCGGGCAACGGGGAGCAGATCGCGGCCAACAAGGTAGCCGGCGTCCGCGCCGCGCTGGCCTACAACGCCGAGACCGCGATGCTGGCCCGCCAGCACAACAACGCCAACGTGATGGGTCTCGGGGCCCGGATGCACACCGAGGCCGAGGCCCTCGCGATCGCCGATGCCTTCGTCGGCACCGCGTTCTCCGAGGAACCCCGGCACCAGCGCCGGATCGACGAGCTGTCCCGGTTCGAGCAGACCGGCCAGCTCTAGCCGCGCTGTTCCGGCGGCTGCCAGTGCCGCCGGACGATCTCCAGTTCGTGCTCGGCCGCAGCCAGTTGAGCCGCTGACGGCCGGGCCACATCGCGGGCCCGGACGGCACCACTCACCCCGACCTGGGACGGGGCGTTGCCGGCCAGGTCGCGCCATCCTCGCTCGTCGGATCTGCGCTCGGTCCGGGCTGAGCGGCGCGGCGGCGGCTGGCGGCCGGCGTCGCTCTCGGCGGCCTCGCCCCGAACCAGCTCGCCGTCGGCACCGCCGGCAGCGCCGGGTATCGAGCCGGCCGCGGCGCCATCAGGGCCGGAGATCCGGCGGCGCCGGCGCCGGCTGGTGCCGTGGCTGTCCTTGGTCACACCGGCCTCCTGGTGATTGGCGTAGTTCGTCCGGTCGTGGGCGGACCGGATTTCTGGCTGTCTACAAATCGCCCCGTTCGCACGGTACTTTTACAGCACCATGAACGCAGGAGCCGTCCGCACTCTGCGCCGCTATCTTCCCAAACGGGAACGGCCGACCCAGCGGGTTGCGCTCATCCTCGCCGTGCTGGCCCTGGTGCTCGGAACCGCGCTGTCCATCGTCGACAACAACTCCGAGATCAAGGTCGCGGGCGTCGTCATCATCGTCGAGGTGCTGTCCTCACTGATCCTGTCCTTTGCCGGGATGCTCGTCGAGTTGGCCGTGGTCGTCGGTTGCCTGACCGTGGTGTTCTCGGTGCACGGCGTGAGCGCCGACCAGCTGTCGATCTCCGGCTTCGTGATGATCGGTGCGACCAGCCTGGTCGGCGTGCTGCAGGCCCGGCGCCGGGACGCCCTCGGCTTGCGTGAGGTCAGCGCCGAGACCGTCATCGGCCTGATCCGGGAGAGGTTGCTGGTGCAGAACCAGCTGCCGGAGGTGCCCGATGGCTGGAGCATCGAGATCCAGCAGCGAGCGGCCGACGGCGCCGCCATCTCCGGCGACTTCGTGTCGAACCGGCTGGTCTGCGACGGGCAGCAGCGGGTGCTGCACCTGGCCGTGGTTGACGTCTCCGGCAGTGGCATCACCGCCGGTCCGCGGGCGCTGCTGCTGTCCGGAGCGGTCGGCGGCCTGCTCGGCTCGGTCCCGCCCGAGGAGTTCCTCGACGCCGCCAACAGCTACCTCGCCCGGCAGCAATGGTCACTCGGCTTCGCCTCAGCGATCTACATCCGGCTCGATCTGGGCACCGGCGAGTACTCGGTTCGGGTCGCCGGCCATCCACCGGCCATGCATTTCCGGCCCGACCAGGCGCCGCCGTGGCGTCCGAGCCGGGCCAGCGGCACCGTCCTCGGCGTGCTGCCCGATCTGGCCGGCACGGATGACCAGGACCGGTTGGCGCCCGGGGATGCGCTGTTCCTCTACACCGACGGCCTGATCGAAGACCGGGCCCGCGACCTCGACGCCGGGGCGCATCGGCTGCGAGACCACGTCGAGCTGCTGGCCGCCCGCGACAACTGGGCCGGGATGGCCCGGCACCTGATCGAACGGGTGCCCACCGATCTCGACGACGACCGCACGGTCGTCATGATCCGACGCCACCCGGCGCCGGTGGTCGCCGAACCCCCTGCCTCGCCGGCCGCTCCGGCGGTCAACGCGCGCTGAGGCCGGCGCGACCACCGCGGCGCGGCGGTCATCGCGGGAACAGCCGAACCGTGCCGCCCCGAGCCGGCGTCAGGGTTACGTTGCGCGGGCGTGGCGGTTCCGGCCGGCCGGCCGGCTCGAGCCGGAACCGGCGCAACACCTCGCCCAGCACCACGGTCGCCTCGAGCTGAGCGAAGCCGGCGCCCAGACAGCGCCGGATGCCGCCCCCGAACGGTATCCAGGTGTTGGCCGCCGGCGGCTGACCGAGGAATCGCTGAGGTCGGAACCGGTCCGGGTCGGGGTGTCGCAGCGGGTCGGACTGGACCAATCCGATGCCCGGCATGACCGTGGCGCCGGCCGGTATGAGGAAGCCGCCGAGTTCGACCGGTTCGGTCAGCCGGCGCGCCACCTCGTAGATGATCGGATGCAGTCGCAGCGACTCCTTGACCACGGCCTCCAGATACTCATCGTCGCCGTGCTCGGCCGCGTGCCGGGCCTGGGCCTGCACCTCAGGGTTGGCCGCGAGCTCGAGCAGGGTCCAGGACAGCGCGGTGGCCGTCGTCTCGTGGCCGGCCAGCAGCAGGGTTATCAGGTTGTCGCGGAGTTCGGCATCGGTCAGCCCGCCGGAACTGACCCGCAACAGCCGCGACAACACGTCGCTGCGCTGGTCGAGGTCGGTCGCGTTCCGGCGCTGACCGATCTCCTCGTACAGCAGCCGGTCCAGCTGGTCGGACATCAGCGCGAAACGCCGCCACGGCCCGTACCGTCGCAAGGCCGGGTAGAACCAGCCGATCATGATCAGCGGGGTGATCCCGACCAGCCGGGTGACGATGGGCCTCAGCTCGGCCCGCCGCTGCTCATCGGTGACACCGAAGACGACCTGCAGGATGATCTCCAGGGTCAGCGCTGTCGTCCGGTCGTGGCTGCGGAAGCGGCCGGCCGGCCAGCCGGCTACCTCGACCGCGCTCAGGCCCTGCATCAGTTCCCGGTAGCCCCGCAGCGCCGAACCGTGAAAGGCCGGCATCAGCAGCTTGCGCACCCGCAGGTGCTCGGCCTCGTCGAGCAGCAGCACCGAATGCTCGCCCATCACCGGGCCGAGGATGGCGTTGCCCTCACCGGCGTGATACGTCGTGGCCGACCCGGTGAAGACCGTGCGAATGTCCTCGGGCCGGCTGAGCAGGATCAGGCTGCGGCGGTGCGGGGCGATCCGGACTCCGACCACGTCGCCGTAGCGACGGCGCAACGCCGGCAACCAGCGGTGGCGGTAGCGGCCGAACAGCAGGCTCTGGACCAGGACCGGCCAGCGTGGGCCCGGGGGAGCGGGCAACCTCGGATGGACGTCGGGCCGGGTAGTGGTCATCTGCGCGATAGTCCGTTCTGCCGGCAGGTCTCATCGGAGTTATACGCCCGATGCACGCGCCGGGCCGAGCGCCCAGGCCGGGGCGAAGCCCGCGGTCGGCTCGAAGCCCGCGGTCGGCTCAGTGGCCGGCGCGCGTGCGCAGCCGGCTCACCAGCACCCGGAGCTGGCCGGTCCGGCCGTACTGCCGGTCGCGCGGGTAGCGGTAGGCCAGCGCCAGGCTGCCGAGCGCGATGGCCACGCCGGCCAGCACGTCGAGCACGTAGTGGTTTCCGGTCGCGACCACGACGCTGGCGGTGATCAGCGGGTAACCGAGCCAGGCCCGGCTCAGCCAGCGGTTGCCGGTGAGGCGGTAGGCCACGACTGCAGTCCAGACCGCCCACGCCAGGTGCAGCGACGGGAAGGCGCCGAATTGGTCGGCGCTGACCGGGCCGCCGTGACTGGTACCGAACCCGGCCTGGGCCACCGCATCGACGAAGCCGGCGCCGGGCAGGAACCGGGGCGGGGCGGCCGGGAAGACCACGAAGAAGATCAGTCCGAAGACGTTGGTCAGCACCAGCGCGTTGCGGGCCCGGCGGTAGCTGCCCGGACGGCGCCAGTAGCACCACAGCAGCACCAGGAGGGTGACCGTGATGTGGAAGAACTGATACCAGTAACTGGCCGCCAGCGAGATCGGGCGATGCAGGCTGGTCCAGTGATTGACGGCATGTTCGAGATCGATGTGCAGCCAGCGTTCGGTGTCCAGCAGGTCCCAGCCGTGGTTGAGCGCGATCCGGGCCCGAACCTCGGCCTGGGCCCGGATCAGGTCGTAGACGCGCAGTAGCACGAGCACGACCAGGATCTCACCGAGCACCCACGGCCGGCGGATGCGGCGGCTCAACACCGTGGCGGCAGCGCCGGATGCCGTGCCGGCGGACTCGGTTTCGAGCTGGCTGGACGGCGGGCGGGTTAACAACGGGTGGCCCATGGCTGATTGAAGATATACGCCCGGGCCGACATCGCGCCGTTGCGGCTCAGATCACCGTCAGGTGCGGATGAGGCCGGTCAGGTCCCGGATCGGGATCTCAGTCGCCGGCAGCGGCCGGCCGTACAGGTATCCCTGACCGAATCGTCCCCCGGCGGCTCGGAGCACATCCGCCTGTTCCGAGCGCTCGATGCCCTCGGCCACCACGTCGAGCCCGAGGTCGGTGGCCAGCCGGATCAACGCGCCGGCGAAGCGGGCGGCAGAGGGCTCGGTGTCGACGTTGCGGATGAAGGCGCGGTCGATCTTCAGCGACTGCAGGGGGATTCGCTGCAGGTGAACCAGCGAGGAGTAACCCCGGCCGAAGTCGTCGAGCGAGATCCGCACTCCGAGGCCGCGCAGGCGGTGGGCCACCGACGCGGCCGCCTCCGGGTCCTCGATCAGCGCCTCCTCGGTGATCTCCAGTACCAGTTGGTCGGTCTCCAGGTCGTACCGCTGCACGCAGGCGGCGACCCGGTCCGGCAGCTGGGCATCGGTGAACAGCGCGGGTGGCACGTTGACACCCACCCGAAGCCGGCGGTGGCCGAGGGCGGCCGACCATTCGGCCAGCTGCCGGCAGGCTTCCTCGAGAACGAGATCGGTCAGCGCCGGCATCAGCCCGGCTCGCTGCGCGATCGGGATGAACTGGTCCGGCGGGACCGAGCGGCCGGCGTGCTGCCAGCGGGCCAGGGCCTCGAAGCCGAGCAACTGACCGGTTTCGAGGTACACCAGCGGTTGAAAGGCCAGGGTCAGGGTGTGCTCGCGCACCGCCAGTTCCAGAGGCTGGCGCAGGTGCAGGTCATCGGCGTGCGGAACGACCATGGCCGGGTCGTAGCAGGCCAGCTTCCCCTTGCCACTGCGCTTGGCGCTGTACATCGCGATGTCGGCCCGGGCCAGCAACTCGTCGGTGGTGATGGCGCCGGCCAACGGCGGCAGCTCGGCGACACCGACGCTGATCCGCACTGCGACCGTGTTCTGCGCCAACTGGAAAGGCTGGGTCATGACCTCGACCAGCCGGGCTGCTGCCGACCGGGGAGCGCTGCTGTCCTCGAGCAGCACGGCGAATTCGTCACCGCCGAGGCGCGACAGCGTGTCACCCGGCCGCAGCGCCGCCCGCAGGCGGTCGGCGACCTGGATCAGCAGCTGGTCGCCTGCGGCGTGGCCGAGGGTGTCGTTGACCGCCTTGAAGTCGTCCAGGTCGCAGAACAGCACGGCCAGGCCGCGCAGATCGCGCGCGTGCAGGTCGATCGCGTGCTCGACCCGGTTCATGAACAGCGCACGGTTGGCCAGCCCGGTCAACTCGTCGTGGAATGCCTGCGTCGCCAGCTGAGCCTCCCGCAGGGCCAGTGCGTCGAGCAGGAGCCGGTTCTCCCGGACGGTCAAGTACTGCCGGAACAGCACGAGCAGCGCTGTCACCACGGCCGAGCACACCTCCACCCCGGCAATGCTCAGGTGCTGCCAGCGCTGGTAGGTCATCAGCACCGCCGCGACCAGCAGCGGCACGTAGGGAAGCTGGCTGACCGTTGCCCCACGCCGGTCGTCGACCGGCCCGGACTCGACCCGCTCGCCGGAATCGACCCAGAACGGGAGCGGCACCAGGAGCAGGAATGAGGCGACCCAACCCAGATCGATCAAGCCGCCGGTGTGGTAGCGCCCGAGGGCGGTCAGATAGCTGAACGCGGAGTCGGAGATGGCCATCGCGGCCATGGCCGCGGCGACCACGGTCAGTTCCCGGCGATGCCGCCGGGCCAGTCCGAGTGAGGTGAGGGCGAGGGTAAGGATGAGGATGTCGCCGAGGGGGTAGGCCAGCGAGACCCACAGGGCCAGCCTGGATTCGCCGGTACCGTGAACGGCCGCGCCGAGGGCGGTCGGCCAGGAAACCGTGACCAGGGCGGCGGTGACGATTGCCGCGTCGAGGAACCAGCGACCGCGCGCGACCCGGTTCGCGTTGGCAGGGAAGGCCCACAGGGCCAGCGCTCCGGCCACCGGATAGATCAGGAAGCCGGCGTCGGCCAGGGACGGGAACGGCGTCTGGTGGCGGCCCAGGAGTTCGTAATAGCTCCAGATCGACTCGCCGATGCCCCAGCCGCCGGTCGCGATGGCCAGCATGATCCAGAAGGTCCGCATGCTCGGGTGCCGGCGAGCGCCGACGAAACAGGCGGCGGCGGCACTCAGCGCGACGACTGACTCTCCGACATCGTCGAGGCAGCGCACGGCATGCTCGCCGCCCAGGCGCAGGTGCAACTCCGCGGCCAAAGCCACGAGGGCGAGTACGCAGGCGGCGGTCAGCATCCAGGCCAGGCGACCCGGCGCCGTGCCGATCCTGTTCGTGAGCATGCGGTCCGTCCGCTCTGCGGGTCGGTTACCCGTTAGCTATCTCTCGGCCGGATCCGCCGGCAACTGAGCCCACGAGCGTCTATGGACAGCTGGGTTCAACCGCCCTCAGCCGGGCGAATATCGCGTTTCACCAGCGGCTTGGCCTCCGATGGGCGCCGGGCCGGGTACGACAGAGGCGGCGTCTCGCACCTGCGAGACGCCGCCTCTGATCCGGAGCGGATGACGGGAATCGAACCCGCGTAATCAGTTTGGAAGACTGAGACTCTACCATTGAGCTACATCCGCACTGCCCCCCGAAACCGCTGGAAACGGGCGGCGGAGCTGCGTTCGTGCCGCCCCAGGATAGCGCGTGCAGCAGGCCCGTCCGCACCCCCGTAGACTTGCGCCTCGGTGACTGCCGCCGGGCCACGCCGATTGCCACACCTCGGCCGGGCAGCCCCGCCGGGGTGTAGCGCAGCTTGGTAGCGCATCCGCTTTGGGAGCGGAGGGTCGCAGGTTCAAATCCTGTCACCCCGACCGAGTGGCGCCACGACGGCGCCGGTAGTACCCGACCAGCACCAGCCCGAGAAGTGATCAACGAGAAGCAGGAGCAACGAGCAGACCGTGAAGAGCAGCGTCGAAACCCTGAGCCCGACCCGCGTCAAGCTCGCCGTCGAGGTGCCCTTCGACGAGCTGAAGGCCAGCTTGGACGAGGCCTACAAGAGCATCTCCGGGCAGGTCCGGGTGCCGGGCTTCCGGCCGGGCAAGGTGCCGGCCCGGATCATCGACCAGAGGGTCGGTCGGGCCGCGGTCCTGCAGGAGGCGATCAACAACGCTCTGCCCAAGGCCTACTCCGATGCGGTCCGCGACTCCGGCGTCAAGGCACTGGGGCAGCCGGAGATCGAGGTCACCGAACTCGAGGACAACGACCACATCGCCTTCACCGCCGAGGTGGACGTACGGCCCGAGATCACCGTTCCCAGCTATCAGGGCCTGGCGGTCTCGGTCGAGGACTCGGTGGTCAGCGATGCCGAGATCGATGAGCAGTTCGAGGCGCTGCGGGCCCGGTTCGGCACCCTGAAGGGGGTGGACCGGGCCGTGGCGACCGGGGACTTCATCAGCGTGGATCTGGTCGCAACCGTGGACGGGGAAGAAGTCGAGGGTGGCTCGGCCCAGGGCATGTCCTACGAGGTCGGCTCCGGCAACCTGATCGACGGCCTGGACGAAGCCGTGCTCGGCAAGAACGCCGGCGACCAGGTCGAGTTCCACTCCGAGCTCGCCTACGGCGACCACGCCGGCGAGCAGGCCGACATCAAGGTGACGATCAACTCGGTCAAGGAGCGCGAGCTGCCCGAGGCTGACGATGAGTTCGCCCAGCTGGCCAGCGAGTTCGACACCATCGACGAGCTCCGCTCCGACCTGCGCGCCCGGCTGGACCGGGTCAAGGCGCTCGGTCAGGGTTCGCAAGCCCGCGACAAGGTCCTCGAGCTCCTGGTGGCCCAGACCGAGGTGCCGCTGCCGGAGTCGGCGGTGACGGCCGAGATCGAGTGGCGCGAGCACGATGTCGTGCACCAGCTCGGCCACGACGACGACGCCTTCGAGTCCTACCTGCAGGCCGAGGGCAAGACCCGCGAGGAGTTCACCGCCGAGCTGCGCGAGATCGCCGAGAAGTCGGTCAAGACGCAGCTCATCCTGGACGCCATCGCCGATGCCGAGGCGGTTTCGGTCTCCGACGCCGAGCTGACGGAATACATCGTGCGGCAGGCGCAGCGGTACGGCATGCAGCCGCAGCAGTTCGCCGACCAGATCGTGCAGGGCGGCAACATCGCGGCCCTGGTCGCCGATGTCCGCCGGAACAAGGCGCTGGCGGCGGTGCTCGAGGCCGCCGACGTCACCGATGCCTCCGGTAACAAGGTCGACCTGTCGGAGCTGGCCACGCCGGAGGGCCAGGCGCGCCTGGCCGAGCTGGACGAGGCCGTCGAGGAACTGGATGAGACCGAATCCGAATCGGCCGGCAGCCAGGACTGAACCGCTCCCAGGGCCCTTTCACGCCCTGAGCGAAACCGGGCGGGTCTGGGCTTCCCAGTCCCGCCCGGCCCGTTAGTGTCGAAGACGGCCCAGCCGCCGGTCGATCCCGGCCCAGCCGGAGCCGAGTTCGCAGACCTGCCAGAGAGGAAACGGCCAGTGATCCACCACGAAAGCCCGCGGCCAACCCAGAGCGGCTTCAGCCCGGCCGTCAACACCGCGGCCGAGCCCCTGCGACTGATCGAGTCACGCTCGGCCGGTGCCGGCATGAGCCTGAACGACTCGATCTATGACCGGCTGCTGCGGGACCGGATCATCTTCCTGGGTCAGGTCGTCGACGACGACATCGCCAACCGGCTGTGCGCGCAGTTGCTGCTGCTGTCGGCCGAGGATTCCACCCGGGACATCAACCTCTACATCAACTCCCCGGGCGGGTCGGTGACCGCCGGTATGGCCATCTTCGACACCATGCAGTTCGTCGAGTGCGACGTGGCGACCTATGCGCTGGGGATGGCGGCTTCGATGGGCCAGTTCCTGCTCTCGGCCGGCCACCCCGGCAAGCGCTACGCCCTGCCGCACGCGCGAATCATGATGCATCAGCCTTCGGCCGGGATCGGGGGCACCGCCTCCGACATCGCCATCCAGGCCGAGCAGTTCAAGCTCACCAAGGCCGAAATGGCCCGCCTGATCGCCGAGCACACCGGTCAGAGCGTCGAGCAGATCCAGGCCGACTCCGAGCGCGACCGCTGGTTCACCGCGCAGCAGGCCTTGGAGTACGGCTTCGTCGACCACGTGGTCAGCCGGGTCGCCCAGATGGGCGGCGCTGGTTCGGCCCCCGCCCCCGCCTAAGCAGCTCGACCGAAGGAATCTGCCATGACCAATCCGTACAGCCCGAGCAGCCGCTACGTGTTGCCCTCCTTCATCGAGCGCACCAACTACGGGATGAAGGAGTCCAACCCGTACAACAAGTTGTTCGAGGAGCGCATCATCTTCCTCGGCGCGCCGATCGACGACGTCGTGGCCAACGACGTGATCGCCCAGTTGCTGTGCCTGGAGTCGACCGACCCGGACCGCGACATCCTGCTCTACATCAATTCCCCGGGCGGCTCGTTCACCGCGCTGACGGCCATCTACGACACGATGCGCTTCGTCCGGCCCGAGATCCAGACCTACTGCATGGGCCAGGCCGCTTCCGCCGCCGCCGTGTTGCTGGCGGCCGGAACCAAGGGCAAGCGGTTCGCCCTGGAGCACTCGCGGGTGCTCATCCATCAGCCCTCCGGGGAGGGCCAGGGCCAGGTCACCGACCTGGAGATCCAGGCCAACGAGATCCTGCGCATGCGTGGCCTGCTCGAGGAGATCCTGGCCCGGCACACCGGCCAGACGGTGGAACAGGTCAAGACCGACATCGAGCGTGACCGGATCCTGACCGCGGACGCGGCCAAGGACTACGGCATCGTCGACTCGGTGATCTCGACTCGCAAGATCGAGGCCGACTGACCTCGAGCCCGGCCGGCGCAAACGCTGCGCCGGGCTTCGAGCATGCTCGGTCGGCGTCGTGGGGGCGGGGCTGTGAGCCGTCCAGACACGCAGCTAAACGGGGGACTTCTGCCGGTATCCGGGGTAGCGTTGCTGCTAGGACCGCGCTCACGCTGTCCGCATTCGCCCGCGGCGTGCTCGCCGTGAGCGAAAAGGGTGGCGGCGGCGTCGGGGAAGTGAGGGGATGTATAGGTGGCTCGCGTTGGTGACGGTGGTGACCTGCTCAAGTGCTCGTTCTGCGGGAAGAGCCAGAAGCAGGTCAAGAAGCTGATTGCTGGCCCAGGCGTCTACATCTGCGACGAGTGCATCGACCTGTGCAACGAGATCATCGAGGAGGAGCTGTCCGACAGCGCCGAGTTCAGCTTCGATGAGCTTCCCAAGCCGAGCGAGATCTGCCAGTTCCTCGACTCCTACGTGGTCGGGCAGGACCAGGCCAAGCGCACCCTGTCGGTAGCGGTCTACAACCACTACAAGCGCGTTCAGGCCGGCGGTGACGGATCGAGCAAGCGGGCCGAGTCCAACGTCGAACTGGCCAAGTCCAACATCCTGTTGCTGGGTCCGACCGGATCGGGCAAGACCTTGCTCGCCCAGACCCTGGCCCGGATGTTGAACGTGCCGTTCGCCATTGCCGACGCGACCGCCCTGACCGAAGCCGGCTACGTCGGTGAGGACGTCGAGAACATCCTGCTCAAGCTGATCCAAGCCGCCGACTACGACGTCAAGCGGGCCGAAACCGGCATCATCTACATCGACGAGGTCGACAAGATCGCCCGCAAGTCGGAGAACCCGTCGATCACCCGGGACGTGTCCGGCGAGGGCGTCCAGCAGGCGCTGCTGAAGATTCTCGAGGGCACGGCGGCGGCGGTGCCACCGCAAGGCGGCCGGAAACACCCGCATCAGGAGTTCATCCAGATCGACACCACCAACGTGCTGTTCATCGTCGGCGGTGCCTTCGCCGGCCTGGACAAGATCATCGAGAGCCGGATCGGCAAGAAGGGGCTCGGCTTCGGTGCCGAGCTCAAGAGCAAGTTCGAGCTCGACGCCGCCGACGGCTTCGCCGATGTGATGCCTGAGGACCTGATCAAGTTCGGCCTGATCCCTGAATTCATCGGTCGGCTGCCCGTCATCACCACCGTTCGTCCGCTCGACCAGACGGCTCTGATCGAGATCCTGACCGAGCCCAAGAACGCCCTGGTCAAGCAGTACCAGCGCCTGTTCGAACTCGATGGCGTCGAGCTGGAGTTCACCTCGGACGCGCTCGAGGCCATCGCCGACCAGGCGGTCAAGCGGGGCACGGGAGCTCGCGGACTGCGCGCGATCATGGAAGAAGTGCTGCTCTCGGTGATGTACGAGGTGCCATCTCGCGAGGATGTGGCCAAGGTCGTGATCACCGCCGAGACCGTGCTCGAACACGTCTACCCGACCCTGGTCCCGCGGAGCCAGATCGAGCCACCCCAGGAAAAGTCGGCGTAATTCGGTTGCCGGCCTCGTCCGGCCCGGCCACACTGATGGCCTGGGGCCGGCGGGCTCGGCCCAGAATCAGCAACCCGAGTTCGGCGGCCGGATCGGTCGTTGCCGGTGCGGAGAGGGGAGGGGTCAGCGTGTCAACGCCTGTCGGCGGTGCGTTCCTGCCCGCCCCTTCCCACCGAGGTCGCTAGCCCCCACCGGTTCAACCTGGCGGCGGCCTCCCTCTCGAGGAGTCTCCGCCTTGTCGCTCGACGACGAGCTGCCGCCGGCAGCACCAGATTTCTGCTTCGATTTCCGCATGCTGGCCGACCCAGGTGAGGGCCAGCGCTGGTCCACCTGGAGTTCGGTGGTCAAGGGTGCCCACGGGCCGGAGCCGCGCCCCTCCTGGGTGGTCACTGCCGACGCCGCTATCGACACCGAACTCGGCGTGCTCAAGACCGGCAAGGAGGCTGATGTCTTCCTGCTCGAACGAGCCCTGCCGGACGAGCCGGAACAGGCCTCACTGCTGGCCGCCAAGCGCTACCGGGACACTGATCACCGCAACTTCCACCGCGACGCCGGCTACCTGGAGGGGCGCACCGTTCGCCGCAGCCGCGACCAGCGCGCCATGGCCTCGCGCAGCCGGTACGGCCGGCAGGTCCTGGCCGGGCAGTGGGCCGCGGCCGAGTTCTCGGCGTTGTCGACCCTGTGGTCGCTCGGCGTGCCCGTGCCCTATCCGGTGCAGGTGGACGGCAGCGAGATCCTGATGGAGTTCATCGGTCACGGCCGGACGGCTGCGCCGCGGCTGGCCCAGGTCCGGACCGAGGACGTCGACCTGGCCGAGTTGTACGAGCAGACAGCCAACGCTATGCGCGGGCTGGCGGCCGCCGGCTGGGCCCACGGAGACCTCTCGCCCTACAACGTCCTGGTCGACGACGGGCGGCTGGTGCTTATCGACCTGCCCCAGATCGTCGACATCGTCGCCAATCCCAACGGGACGGAGTTCCTGCATCGCGATTGCCGGACGATGTGCACCTGGTTCGCCGCTCGCGGCTTGGCCTGCGACGCGGACAGCCTGTTCTCCGAGCTGGTGGGAGAGGCCTTCTCTCGGTTCTGAGCACCGGATTCCTGCCCGATTTCGGGCAGGAAGTTGCAGAAGAGGCGTCGGACCGATCATCATTCAAGGGTGGTCGAGGCTGAGCTGGTGGAGCGCGTGGCGGCCAGCGCCGACCTGTCGCCGGCCGAGGCGGAGCGGGTGATCTCCGACGTGCTCGCCTGGTACCGGGAGCCGGTCGAGCAGTACGTGCGTCGTCGCCACGCCCAGTTGCAGGCGCACGGCGCCCGGAACGGGGAGATCTGGCCTCGGCTGGCCGACGAGATCGGGGAGCGGCTGTTCGCCGGACCGGAGCTCAGTGGCCGCCAGCTGCGCCGGCTGGTCTACGGCTGAGCTCGCTATCACAGCCGGCACCGGCGGGGCCGGCACAACAGTCAGGGAGAGCGTATGTGCGGCATTGTCGGTTACGTCGGCCGGCGCCAGGCGGCTCCGATCCTCATCGAGGGTCTGGGGCAGCTGGAGTACCGGGGCTATGACTCGGCCGGGATAGCCGTGCTCGGCCCGACCGGTGCGCAGGTGATCCGCGAGGTCGGTCGGGTGCGCGACCTGCAGGCCGCGCTGCCCAAGCGGCTGACCGGCAAGATCGGGATCGGCCATACCCGCTGGGCCACCCACGGCGTGCCGAGCCAGCGCAATGCGCACCCGCATTCCTCCGAGGACAACCGCATTCACGTGGTCCACAACGGGATTCTCGACAACGCCGTGCCGCTGCGAGCGCGGCTGACCGCAGCCGGGGTCAGCCTGAAGTCCGAGACCGACACCGAGGTGCTGGCCCACCTGATCGCCCGTTCCAGCGCGAGCAACCTGGAGGGGGCGGTCATCGACGCCCTGAGCCAGGTCTCGGGGACCTATGCCATCGCCGTCCTGGACGCCGAGCGCCCGGACCAGATCGTGGTCGCCCGCAACGGTTCGCCGCTGGTCATCGGCGTCGGCGAGCGCGAGATGTATGTGGCCAGCGACGTCGCCGCGCTGGTCCGGCACACCAGCCAGGTCGTGCATCTGGAGGACGGCGAGCTCGCGGTGGTCACGGCCACCGGCTTCAGCACGCTGACCCACGATCGGGAACGAACCCAGAAGACTCCGGTCACGGTCGAGCTGACCGTCGAGGAGCTCGAACTCGGCGGCCACGCCCACTTCATGCACAAGGAGATCTACGAGCAGCCCTCCTCGCTCGAGCGGATGATCCGGGGCCGGCTCGACGAGCGGTTCTCGACCGCCCGGCTCGACGGCCTGCGGCTGGATCCTCGCGAGCTGCGCGGCTTCAAGCGCGTGAAGATCCTGGGCTGCGGCTCGGCCTACTACGTCGGGCAGCTGGGCGCCTGCATGATCGAGGACCTGGCCCGGGTGCCGGCCGATGCCGAGGCGGCCTCGGAGTTTCGCTACCGCAACCCGATCATCGAGCCGGACACGCTCTACGTGGTGGTCAGCCAGTCCGGGGAAACGGCCGACACCCTGTTTGCGGTGCACGAGATCAAACGCAAGGGCGGCCGCGTGGTCGGCCTGGTCAACGTCGTCGGGTCCTCGATCGCCCGGGAGACCGACGGTGGCATCTACCTGCACGCCGGCCCGGAGGTGGCGGTCGCCTCGACCAAGGCCCTGACGCACATGGGCGTCGGCTTCGCGCTGCTGGCGCTGGCCCTGGGCCGGGTCCGGGACCTGTCCCAGACCGAGGGGGCGCGGATCGTGGCCGGCTTGAAGAAGCTGCCGGGCCAGATCGAACAGATCCTGGCCGAGGAGGAGACGATCGCTCGGGCCGGCAAGGAACTGGCCGAGTCGGCCAGCCTGTTCTTCATCGGCCGGGTGCGGGGCTTCCCGGTCGCCCGGGAGGGCGCGCAGAAGTTCAAGGAGATCACCTACCGGCACGCCGAGGCCTACCAGAGCAGCGAGCTCAAGCACGGGCCGCTGGCCCTCATCTGCCCCGAGCTGCCGACGGTGGCCATCATCCCCGACGACGACCTGCTCGATCGCAACCTCGGCGCCGCCCACGAGGTGATGGCCCGCGGCGGGCGCCTGACGGTCATCTCCCACCCCGAACTGGACCTGAGCTCGATCGAGGCGAGCGTGCTCACCGTGCCGAAGAACGAACGCGAACTCGACCCGATCCTGCTCACCATCCCGACCCAGTTACTGGCCTACCACGCCGCCCTGGCCGTGGGGGCCGACGTCGACCGGCCGCGCAACCTGGCCAAGTCGGTGACCGTGGAGTAGGCCCGGTAGCCGATCTTGCCGGGCTCTAGGCTGGGCCCATGACCTCAGCGGCGCGCTCCCGCAAGCACCGCCGCCGGCCGGAGGACGCGCCGGAGCCGGGTCGAGCCGTGGTGCTGTCCGATCCGCAGGCGATCAAGGCGCTGGCCCATCCGGCGCGGCTGGCCGTGATCGATGCCTTCTTCACCGGCCGGCGACTGACGGCGACCGAGTGCGCCGAGATCGCCGGGCTGAGCGCGAGCGCGATGAGCTATCACCTGCGGGCGCTGGAGAAATGGGGCATCATCCGCCGTTCGGCCGCCTCGGCCGATGGCCGGGAACGGCCCTGGGAAGCGGCCGGTGACCGGCTCGCGGTCGATTCGGCCCAGCCCCGGGCCAGCGCCGCCGGCGAGGCGATGCTGGTGCGCAGCATGCTCGAGCAGCTGAGCGCGGAGAGTCTGGCCTGGGCCGCCAATCCGGACCCGGACTGGTACGACGCAGCCTCGATCAGCAGTGCGGCGTTCTGGTTGACCGAGGCCGAGGCGGCCGCCCTGACCGCCGAGATCGCAGCGGTGATCACGCGGCACCGCCGGCGAGAGGACGACGAGCGCCCGGCGGACGCTCGCCGGGTTCGGGTGGCCTACGCGGTGGTGCCGCCCGCGACCCGGTGAGCCGGCGCCGACCCCTAGGCTGACAGGAGTGACCACCCCGGCCAGGCAGCAGGACGCAGACCGTCGCCAGCAAGCGGAGGCGGCGCTGCTGGCCCGCTGGGGCGAGGCCAAGATCTCACCCTCGAGGGCCCGCATCGAACGGCTGCTCGATCTGCTCGGAGCTCCGCAGCGGGCCTACCGGGCGATCCACCTGACCGGCACCAACGGCAAGAGCTCCACGGCCCGGATGATCGATGAGCTCATCCGGGGCCACGGGCTGCGCACCGGCCGGTACACCAGCCCGCATCTGAACCGCCTGACCGAACGCATCGTGCTCGACGGTGCGCCGGTCTCGGATCGGGTTTTCGCCGACCACTACTTCCAGCTCGAGCCCTTCCTGCAGCTGGCCGACCGGAGCTCGGACATTCCACTGACCTTCTTCGAAGCGCTGACCGGCCTCGGCTTCGCGATCTTCGCCGACGCGCCGGTCGACGTCGCCGTGGTCGAGGTCGGCATGGGAGGCACCTGGGACGCCACCAACGTGCTCGAGGCCGAGGTCGCGGTGATCACCCCGATCGGCCTCGATCACACCGAGTATCTCGGCGACACGGTGGCCGCGATCGCGACCGAGAAGGCCGGCATCATCGCCGCCGGCGCGACGGCCATCCTGGCCGCCCAGCCGGCTGCGGCCGGTACCGAGTTGCTCAGGCGGGCAGCTGAGGTGCAGGCCAGCGTGGCTCGGGAAGGTCTCGAGTTCGGGGTCCGCGATCGCTCGCTGGCCGTGGGCGGGCAGTTGCTCACCCTGCAGGGCCTGGGTGGTACCTACGAAGAGATCTTCCTGCCGCTGCACGGCGCCTACCAGGCCGAGAACGCCGCCTGCGCGCTGGCCGCGGTGGAGGCGTTCTTCGGCGCCGGCGCCGCCACCGGGCCGCTCGATGTCGAGCTGGTCCGGGCCGCCTTCGCCGAGGTCCGTTCGCCCGGCCGGCTGGAGCCGGTGCGCTCGGCCCCGACCGTGCTGGTCGATGCCAGCCATAACCCCGCCGGCATGACCGCTACCGTGCAGGCCCTGGCCGAGGGCTTCTCCTTCCGCCGCCTGGTCGGGGTGTTGGCCATGCTGGAGGGCAAGGATGCCCGCCAGTCGCTGGAAATCCTGGAACCGGCCCTGGATGAGCTGGTGGTCACCCAGAACTCCTCACCGCGGGCGCTGGCCGTCGACGAGCTGGCCGCACTGGCGGTCGAGGTGTTCGGCGAGGACCGGGTCCGGGTCGAACCGCGCCTCGATGACGCCATCGAGGCGGCGGTACAGCAGGCCGAGGACAGCGACGACGGCCAGTACGCCGGTGCCGGGGTGCTGATCACCGGATCGGTTGTCACCGCGGGCGAGGCCCGGATGCTGCTGACCGGCAAGCCGGCGTGAGCGAGCCGCCGCCCGAGGAGGGGACCGAAACCGCACCGGTCGCGGACCCGGGCTTGGTCGAGGAGCGGCGCCGGCGCGCCGATCGGGCGACCCGGGGCGGCCTGGCGGGCCTGCTCGGCCTGGAAGCGTTCGTGGTGCTCCTCGTTCCGCGGGCGATCGCCCAGACCTCCGGGCTGACCGGGGCCAAGACGGGGGTGCTGATCGGGTTGGCCGTCGGGTTGGTCGGGGCGGCCTTCCTGCTCCGGCGGAGCTGGGGGGTGGCGCTGGGTTCGGCCCTGCAGGTGCTGGTGCTGGCCACCGCGGTGCTGATCCCAGCCATCCTCGTCGTCAACATCTTCTTCCTGCTGATCTGGTGGTATGTCCTGCGCACCCGGCATCAGTTGGCCGGCACCCCGGGTGGTTGGCGCATCCTGGTGTCCTGACCGGTCAGGCGGGCTGGCTAGGCTGCGGGCCATGACTGATGCGCCAGTGCAACGAACCCTGATCCTGGTCAAGCCGGACGGTGTGGCCCGGGGCCTCACCGGGCAGATCCTGGCCCGGATCGAGGCCAAGGGCTACCGGATCGTGGCACTGGATCAGCGGCTGGTCTCGGTCGAGCTGCTCGGCCAGCATTACGCCGAACACGTCGGCAAGCCGTTCTACCAGCCGCTGGTGGATTTCATGTCCTCCGGTCCCGTGGTTGCGCTGGTGGCCGAGGGCCAGCGGGTGATCGAGGGTTTCCGCGCCCTGGCCGGCGCGACCGATCCGACGGTGGCAGCTCCGGGCACGATCCGGGGGGACCTCGGCCGGGACTGGGGGCTGCCCGTGCAACAGAACCTGGTACACGGTTCCGACTCACCGGAATCGGCCGAGCGCGAAATCGCTCTGTGGTTCGGCTGAGCTTCGGTTCGGGCGGAGACTGAGACCGCCGCCGGCGAACCGGGCGAGGCGTGACGCCCTCGGATCGGCGGGCGCGTCGCAGCCCCGGATTCTCGGGCGTAACGCCTACGATCGTGACGTCGGTTCACATCAGCAACACTGGTAACAAGCCAGCTCGGTGCGCCGGCGGACAACGTCCCACCTGATCGTGAGGTAGCCGGTTCGATGGCTTTCACCCCGCTGTCGTTGCTGCGTGGCGACGCCCGCGCCGGGGACCTGCTCGGTGGCGATCTGGCCGTCGATCTCGGCACCGCCAACACGCTGGTCTACGCCCGTGGCCGCGGCATCTTGCTGAACGAGCCCTCGGTGGTCGCCATCGACACCACCACCCGCAGCGTGGTCGCGGTCGGGGCCGAGGCCAAGCGGATGATCGGCCGCACGCCCGGGCACATCCGGGCGGTGCGGCCGTTGCAGGACGGAGTCATCGCCGACTACGACACCACGGCGGAGATGCTGCGCTACTTCGTCCGCAAGGTGACCGGTCGCCGGGCCTTCGCCGGACCACGGGTCGTGGTGTGCGTGCCCAGCGGCATCACCTCGGTCGAGCAGCGCGCGGTCTCGGAGTCGGCCTACGCCGCCGGCGCCCGGCGGGTGCACATCATCTCCGAGCCGATGGCGGCCGCGATCGGCGCGGGGCTGCCAGTCGGCCAGGCCGCCGGTTGCATGGTCGTCGACATCGGCGGCGGCACCACCGAGGTCGCCGTGATCGCCCTGGCCGGGATCGTGGCCAGCACCAGCCTGCGGGTCGCCGGCGACGCCCTGGACCGGGCGATCGTCGACCACGTCCGGGCCGAGTTCTCGCTGCTGATCGGCGAGCGCACCGCCGAAGAGCTCAAGATCTCGATCGGCTCGGCATTCCCGATCGCCGGTCCGATGCGGGCCGAGATCCGGGGTCGCGACGTAGCGACCGGTCTGCCGCGCAACGTCGCCGTCTCGGCCGAGGAGTTGCGCCAGTCGATGACCGCCCCGATCAACCGGATCGTGGCCGCGGTCAAGGCCACCCTCGACCGGTGCCCGCCGGAACTGGCCGGTGACCTGGTCAGCCGGGGAATCGTGCTGACCGGTGGCGGCGCTCTCCTGCGCGGGCTGGACGCCCGGTTACAGCACGACATCGGCATTCCGGTGCTGGTCGCCGAACGGCCACTGGACTCGGTGGTGCTGGGCACCGCCCAGGTCGTGGAGCAGTTCGAGTCGCTGCACCGGGTCGTCGTCGACGGACACCGCCGGTAGGCCGTAACCGGTATGCGCAAGCTTTCCCGACGCCAGCGCCTGTCGGCCGCCGTGCTCAGCGTGCTGGCGTTGCTGTTCGTCTCCCTCGACTTCACCGGCGGCTCGTTCGCCGGGGCTCGGGGCGGCGTGACCGGCGCCCTCGGTTCGCTCTACCGGGGCACCGACGCGGTCCTCGGCCCGGCCCGCCGGTTCCTCCAAGGGGTTCCCGACGTCAGCCGCAACCGGGCCAAACTGGCCGAGCTCGAGCAGCAGAACCGGCAGCTGCGCCAGCAATTGGCCGCCGCCCAGTCCGACCGCAGCACCGCCTCAGCGCTGGCTCGGCTACAACTGCAGTCCGACTCCCAACGCTGGCAGGTCGAGCCGGCTCGGGTCATCGCGACCGGTCCCGGTGCCGGCTTCCAGTGGACCCTGACCCTGGACGCCGGCTCGGCCGATCGGGTGCAGGCCGGGCAGACCGTGACCGACGGGGTCGGCCTGATCGGCCGGGTGCTGTCGGTGCAGCCCCATACCTGCGTCGTGCTGCTGGTGGCCGATCCAGGATCCGGCGTCGGCGTCCGTGACCAGCGCAGCCACCAGTTGCTGCTGGCCAGCGGTCGCGGCGAGGGCGGCGTCACCGCCAGCCCGATCGACGACGGCACCGATGTCCGGGTCGGTGACACGCTGGTCACCGGACCGGCCGGCCAGACCACCTATGCCGCCGGGTTGGCAGTGGGCACGGTCAGTTCGGTGAGCACCGGTGCCGACGGCAGCATCACCGCCCACGTGAAGCCGGCCACCAGCTCGACCGCGGCCGACGTGGTGGGCATCGTGCTGCTGCCGGTCCGCGACGCGATCCGGCCGGCGCTGACGCCGAGCGCGCCCGGTGCGGCCGGATGACCGTCTCCCGGATCGCCGCGGCAATCGCTGCGATGCTGACCGCGTTGCTGTTGCAGGCCAGCCTGATCGGGCCACTGACGTTTCCGGTGCCGGTCTCGTTGCCGGTCCTGCTGGTCATAGTGACCGCGGTCTACGCCGGTCCCGGCACCGGGCTGGGGCTCGGCTTCAGCACCGGCCTGCTGGCCGATCTGGGCTCGGACAACCCGGCCGGGGTTCAGGCGCTGACCTACCTGGCCGCGGGTCTGGCCGCCGGACTGCTCGGAAGCCTGGCCTTGCGGCGCCGATCCCAGACCCGATCGGTGGCGGCGCTCGCCGGGATGCTCGGGGCCGCCACCTGCCTGAGCACCGGGCTGATGCTGAGCCTGCTCGACTCACACGGTGCCACCCCGCTGACCACGATCCGGATGCTGATCCCGGTCGGCTTCACCGAGGCGATCCTTGCCCTCGGCCTAGCCCCGCTGGTCCGGGCCGGACTGCGCGCGCAGGGTGTCCGGGCCCCGAAGCCGGCGCCATCGGTCCTGGCCCGGGTGCCCGATGTCCTCGGCTGAGCGCTGGCCGGTGCGCCCGAGCGCGGCGTCCGCGGCCCAGCGCCGACGGCTGGCGGTCCTCAGGTTGCTGCTCGGCTCCTTGCTGCTGACCCTGCTGGCCCGGCTGGCGTTCGTGCAGCTGCTGGATGAGCACAAGCCGCAGCAGTCGGCCGGGCTGACCCATCCGGCCGGCATCGTCGTGCCGGCCCCGCGCGGAGCGATCCTCGACGCCACCGGCAAGGTCCTGGTCGGTAACCGGACCACCCACGTGCTGACCGTGGATCGGTCGGCCCTGCAGCAGCAGGACGATCACGGCCGGGCGGTGCTGGCCGCGCTGGCGCCGCTGCTGCACGTCAGCGCGGCCGATCTGCAGCAGGAGATCACCCCGTGCGGCGTGCACGTGCCGGCACCGTGCTGGACCGGCGAGCCCTACCAGCCGGTGCCGGTGGCGACCGATGTCTCGGCGGCGGTGGTGCTGGCGGTGTCCGAGCACGCCGAGCAGTTTCCCGGGGTGGCCATCGACAACCAGACCGTGCTGGACTATCCCGGCGGCACGCTGGCCGCCCATCTGCTCGGCTACACCGGCGCGGTCAGTGCCGCCGACCAGAAGGCCAACGCCAAGCTGGCCGACTCCGACACCATCGGCCGCAGCGGTCTGGAGGAGTCCTACGACTCGGTGCTGCGCGGGGTGGACGGCACGCAGCAGGTCGCCCTGGACGCGCGCGGGGATACGGTCGGTGCCGGCACCCTGACCCCGCCGGTGCCCGGGGACAGCCTGGTCACCAGCATCGACGCCAATGTCCAGGCACTGGCAGAGAACGCGCTGGTCCAGCAACTGCAACAGCAGCAGCGCAAGGGCAAGCCGGCCCCGGCCGGGGCGGTGGTGGTCGAGGATCCGCACACCGGGCGGGTGATCGCGGCCGCGAGCTATCCGACCTACGATCCGCGGCTGTTCGTCGGCGGCATCTCCAGCGCCGACTACGCCAAGCTCACCGCCCCCGGCGCCGACGACCCGCTGGTCGGGCGGGCGATCGACGGTGCCTACGCCCCGGGCTCGACGTTCAAGCTGATCTCCTCCAGCGACGACGTGATGAGCGGAGCCATCAACACCACCGACAGCTACCCGTGCCCGGGCGCGCTCAACGTCGACGGCCGGATGAAGACCAACTACGACTCGGAGTCCTTCGGCGGCCCGGTCAGCCTGCAGTTCGCCCTGGACGTATCGTGCGACACGTTCTTCTACGCCCCGGCCGTGGCCGAGTGGCAGGCCGACCAGGCCCGGGTCGACGTCGGCCAGAAGCCCCTGGAAACGATGCAGAAAATGGCTGCGGCGTTCGGCGTGGCCAGCTCACCGCACATCGATCTGCCGGCCGACGAGCAAGCCAGCGGTTCCATCGGCTCGCGCGAGAACCGGATGGCGCTGTGGCGGGCCAACAAGGCCGACTACTGCGCCGCGGCCAAGCGGGGCTACCCCGACATCAGCAACCCGACCGATCGCGCATATCTGACCCTGCTGGCCTCGCAGAACTGCACCGACGGCTGGCGGTTCTTCGCCGGTAACAACGCCGACACCGCGATCGGTCAGGGTGACACCACGCTGTCGCCGCTGCAGCTGGCCGATGCCTACTCCGCGATGGTCAACGGCGGCACGCTGTACTCGCCGACCATCGGATGGGGTGTGCTCAACGGGGCGGGCAAGGTGGTGCGCACCATCCGCCCCAAGGTCGTCCGCAAGGTCCCGGTCGACCGGTCCTACCTCGACTTCTTCGGCAACGCCCTGCACTTCCAGGCCAACCACGTGGTGTCGGGAGCCCTGGCCTTCGACGGCTCGCCGATCCAGACGCTGATCGGCGGCAAGACCGGTACCGCCGAGGTCTACGGCAAGCTGGACACCTCGTGGCTGGCCTCCTGGGGCCCGTACCAGCCCGGAGCGCCGGTCGGCGATTCCAAGTACGTGGTCGTCGGCATGATCGAGCAGGCCGGCACCGGCGCCTCGGCCGCCGGCCCGATGCTGCGCCAGGTCTGGGAGGGCCTGCTCGGGGCCAATGGCGCCCCGGCCAGCGCCGGCGCCGCCCCGGCCCGAACGCTGCCGAAGGTCGTTCCCGCGCAGCTGTCGCGCTCGCTGCTGAACCCGGCCCGTACGGCCGCGACCAGCCCGGGCCGCCGGCCGACCGCCCCGCCCAGCTCCGGCCTGTCGCCGGTGCTGCCGAGCCGAGCTACTTCGACCAGCCCCGGTAAGGCGAAACCGAGCAGCTCGGCGGGCCGGCGATGACCCTGGCCCTGTCCCGGCGCTCGCCGCTGCGCACACTGGCCGACACCCGCCGGCTGCGGTCCTACGACTGGCCGATGTTGGCGGCCGCTCTCGCCCTGTGTCTGGTCGGTGCCTTGCTGGTCTGGTCGGCGACCCGGACCCGGCTCGAACTGGCCGGCGCCAACCCGGAGACCTACCTGGCCAAGCACCTGCTCAACACCGCGCTGGCCTCGGCGCTGATGGTGCTCGCCTCCCGGGCCGACAGCCGCCTGTTCCGGCTGCTGGCACCGGTGCTCTACCTGGGCAGCATCCTCGGGCTGCTGGCGGTATTCGCCATCGGCACCACCATCAACGGGGCGCATGCCTGGATCGAGCTCGGTGGCGGCTTCGAGATCCAGCCGGCCGAGTTCGCCAAGCTCGGCCTGGTCGTAGCGCTGGCCGTGCTGTTCGCGCAGCGGGCGACCGGCCGGCCCGATCGACCGCCGACCGCACGCGACCTGGCTGTGGCCGGGCTGCTGGTTGCGGTGCCGCTGGACTTGATCATGATGCAGCCGGATCTCGGCTCGGCCCTGGTCCTGCTGGCCGCGACTTTCGGGGTGCTGGTGGCAGCCGGGGTCCGCGCGCACTGGTTGCTCGGGCTGGTGCTGGCCGGCGCGCTGGCGGCCGTGCTGGCGGTGAAGGCCGGCGTGCTGGCCGACTACCAGCTGGCCCGGTTCACCGCCTTCGCCCATCCCGGCCGGGACCTGCAGGGCGTGGCCTACAACACCACCCAGGCCCACATTGCCATCGCTCACGGCGGCTTCTTCGGCCAGGGGCTGTTTCACGGCGCCCAGACGCACGGGGCGTTCGTGCCGGAGCAGCAGACCGACTTCGTCTTCTCCGTCGCGGGGGAGGAGTTGGGCTTCCTCGGCTCGGCCGCGATCATCCTGCTGCTCGGGTTCCTGCTCTGGCGCGGGCTGCGGATCGCTACGGCCAGTACCGGCGCGGCCCGGCTGATCGCTGCGGGCGTCGTGTGCTGGCTGGGCTTTCAGGCCTTCGAGAACATCGGGATGAACCTCGGGTTGACCCCGGTCACCGGCCTGCCGCTGCCGTTCCTGTCCTACGGCGGCTCGTCGATGTTCGCCGAGGGACTGGCGCTCGGCCTGCTGCAGGCCATCCACCGGCGCACCGGGCGCTGATTCCCCCGGCAGCTCGGGGCGGGAGTTTTGCCGATCGCGGAGTATCCGCGGCGCCCATCTGTTAACTTTCCGTTACCCATAGTGTGCGGAGAGTGATCACGTCGTGGCAGCGACCATCTGGCCCTCGATCGCGGCGGCGGTGCAGAACAGCCCGCACACCGCGCAGAACGGCCTGCCCTGGGATCCGGCCACGCTGCTGCTGTCCCGCTTCGCCTTCGGCCCCGATCCGGCGAGCCGGGCCGACCTGGCCGCTCTGGGCTACGACGGGTGGTGGGCCCAACAGGTCGCGGCGCCGCAGGGCTACCTGGCGCAGCCGGCCGTGGCCGGGCACGGCCCGCTGCTCGGCCTGTCGGCCAAGGACGTGCGGGCCTGGATGAAGGCCAACGGCAACGAGTACGGCTGGGACCTGATGAACCAGCTGACCGAGGTCACGCTCGGACTGCAGTGCTGGAGCCCGGCCCAGCTGTACGAGGTCACCGTCGACTTCTTCGCCAACCACCTCAACGTGGCCAACCACACCGACTCGGTCTGGACCAGCCGGCACCTGATGGACCGCGACGTGATCCGCGCCAACGCCTTCGGTTCGTTCACCGACATGCTGCTGGCCTCGGCCAAGAACCCGGCGATGTTGCAGTACCTGAATTTGGCCGAGTCGAGCAAGACCGCGATCAACGAGAACTACGGTCGCGAGTTGCTCGAACTGCACACGGTGGGCGTGGGCAACTACACCGAGGACGACGTGAAGGCCTCGGCCAAGATCCTCACCGGCCGGACCACCACGGCTGACTTCGCCTACACCTACCAGGCCAGTCGGCACTGGGTCGGGCCGATCACGGTGATGGGATTCAACCACCCCAACAGCACCGCGGCCGGCGGCGAGGCGGCCGGCGATGCCTACCTGACCTACCTGGCGACGCATCCGGACACCGCGGCCCGGCTCGCCGGCAAGCTGTGCCTGCGGTTCGTCTCGGACACGCCCAGCCAGGAACTCGTCGACGCGGTCGCCCGGGCCTATCTCGACAACGGCACCCAGATCCTGCCGATGCTGTCGGTCATCGTGCGCTCGAGCGAGTTCTGGACCAGCCGCGGGGCCAAGGTCCGCCGGCCGTTGGAGAACCTGCTGGCCACCGTCCGGGTCTTCGGCTACGGCTTGGGCGATCTGACCAAGACGCTGTCCGACCTGCACTGGATGAGCCAGACGGTGGGCCAGGTGCCGCTGGACTGGGTGCCGCCCAACGGCTACCCGGATGTGGCCGCCGCCTGGCGGTCCTCCAGCGCGCTGATCTGGTTGTGGGAGTACCACCGCGGCTTCGCCCAGAGCTGGTGGGACGGCTTCGACCCGATCGACCTGACCAAGCTCTATCCCACGCCGGCCCCAGCCACCAGCGGGGAGGCGATCAGCGCGCTGTGCACCTACCTCACCGGGGCGCCGCTGCCGGCCGCGCACCAGGCTGCCCTGCAGAGCTTCCTGAACGAACCGGCCAGCACCCCGCTGGCCGGTTCGGCATTGCGGTGGTACCTCGCGCATCTGGTGCCGCTCATCCTCGACTCGCCCCAATTCGCGCTGCGCTGAGTGCCGGCCCCGACCCCCGAAGCGATGGACATGACTGAGACCTCCGGCCCGGTCACCGGCGAGGCCGTGCTCACCCGGCAGGCCGGTGCGCTGCAGCAGCAACTGCTCGAGCAGGATGCCGCCTGGTGCGCCGGCAGTTGGACCCGGCGCTCGTTCCTGGCCGGCCTGGGCATGGTCGGCGTCGCTGCGCTGGGCAGCCAGCTCGTGACCACCCGCGCCGCGTACGCGGCCAGCACCGTCGGCAGCAACGGCAACACGCTGATCGTCATCTTCATGCGCGGCGCCGCCGACGGGCTGCGCATCCTGGTGCCGAACACGGCCGATCTCGGCCTGGACTACCTGCGCACCGTCCGGCCGGGTCTCATTCCGACCTCGCTGCTCCCGCTCACCGGCGGCTGGGCGCTGAACGGCGCGTTGAGCCCGCTGGCCCCGTTCTGGAAGAGCCGGGAGCTCGCGTTCGTGCCCGGCGTGTCCACCGGCGGCATCTCACGCAGCCACTTCCAGGCCCAGTCCTTCCTGGAGCGAGGCTCGGACACGGCGAGCGACGGCTGGCTCGACCGGGCGTTGACCCAGCTCGGGCCCGGCACCACCTTCCGCGCCGTGGCCGACGGCCCGGCGTTGCCGATGTCGCTGTCGGGCAACGAGCAGAAGCTGATCATCGACGAGCTCAAGAACTTCACCTTCCCGGGCTGGAGCGGGGTGAGCCCGCAGTCCCAGGCTGCGATCCAGACCATGTACCGGGGCCTGTCCGGCCCGCTCGGTGAGGACGTGCCGACCACGCTCGCCGCGCTGGCCACGGCCGGGGCGGCCCAGGCCCAGGCCGGGGTCAAGAACGGGGCGGTCTATCCGGCCGGCAACTTCTCCGATGCGTTGAAGGATCTGGCCACGCTGTTGCGAGCCGAGGTGGGCATGCAGATCGCCACCGTCGATGTCGGCGGCTGGGACACCCACACCGACGAGGTCAACCAGCTCGACAAGAACCTGGCCGCGATGGCCACATCCCTGGCGGCCTTCCTGACCGACCTCGGGCCGGCCCGCCGGCAGCGGGTGACCGTGGCCGTCGTGACCGAGTTCGGCCGGCGGGTCGCCACGAACGCCAGCGGCGGCACCGACCACGGCCACGGTGGGGTGGTCTGGCTGCTCGGCGGCGGCATCGTCCCGGCCGCCGTGCACGGCAAGTGGCGCCAGCTCAGCGATGCCAATCTGGACCAGGGCGACGTGCCGGCCTGCAACGAGATCTTCGACGTGCTGGGGGAGTTGGCCCAGAAGCGGCTCGGCGTCGGCTCGGTGTCCGGCCTCTTCCCGGGCCACAGCTACGCCCCGCTCGGCCTGGCCGTGGCCAGCCAGCAAGTCGTGCAGCGGCCCGGGAAGCCCCCGATCTTCCTGCCGCCGACGCCGACCGGGCCGCGGCCACGCTGAGCCGTTCCGGATTGCCGGTCGAGTTGGTCGAGGCCGGCTCGCCGGTCTCCTACCATGGAATCTCGTGACTACCAGCCCGGCCAGCCTGTTCCCCCGCCTCGAACCCCTGCTGGCCCAAGTCAGCAAGCCGATCCAGTACGTCGGCGGTGAGCTCAACGCCCGGAGCAAGGACTGGGACTCGGTCGCCGTGCACTGGGCATTGATGTACCCCGACGCCTACGAAGTCGGTTTGCCCAACCAGGGCGTGCAGATTCTCTACGAGGTGCTCAACGAGCGCTCCGACGCGCTGGCCGAGCGCTGCTACGCGGTCTGGCCCGATCTGGAGAAGCTGATGCGGGAACACGACGTCCCGCAGTTCACGGTGGATTCGCACCGAGCGGTGGCGGCCTTCGACGTGCTCGGGGTCTCCTTCGCCACCGAACTGGGCTACAGCAACCTGCTGACCGCACTCGAGCTGTCCGGCTTGCCGCTGCATGCGGTCGAGCGGGGCGACGAGCACCCGATCGTGCTGGCGGGCGGGCATGCCGCGTTCAATCCCGAGCCGATCGCCGACTTCGTCGATGCCGCCGTGCTCGGCGACGGCGAGCAGATCGTGGGCACCATCACCGAGGTGATTGCCCGGTTCAAGGCCGAGGGCGCGCCGGGCGGTCGGACCGAGCTGCTGACCCGGTTGGCCGAGACCGGTGGCGTGTACGTGCCCCAGTTCTACGACGTCAGCTACGGCGCCGACGGTGCGATCGTCGCGGTCACGCCGAACCGGGCCCGAGTGCCGGCCCGGGTGCACAAGCACACCGTGATGGACCTGGACGAGTGGCCCTACCCCAAGACCCCGCTGGTACCGCTGGCCGAATCCGTGCACGAGCGGATGTCGGTCGAGATCTTCCGAGGGTGCACCCGGGGCTGCCGGTTCTGCCAGGCCGGCATGATCACCCGGCCGGTCCGGGAGCGCTCCCTGCCCGGAATCGGCCGGATGGTCGAGCAGGGCCTGGCCGCCACCGGGTTCGAGGAGGTCGGCCTGCTCTCGCTGTCCTCGGCCGACCATTCCGAGATCGGCCCGCTGGCCAAGCAGCTGGCCGACCGCTACGCCGAGGACCGGGTCTCGTTGTCGCTGCCATCGACCCGGGTCGATGCGTTCAACATCGATCTGGCCAACGAGTTCTCCCGCAACGGTCGCCGCTCCGGGCTCACCTTCGCCCCCGAGGGCGGCTCGGAGCGGTTGCGCCGGGTGATCAACAAGATGGTCAGCCACTCGGACCTGATCGACACCGTCACCGCGGCGTACTCGCAGGGCTGGCGGCAGGTCAAGTTGTACTTCATGTGCGGCCTGCCGACCGAGACCGACGAGGACGTGCTGGAGATCGCGCGGATGGCCCAGGACGTGATCCGAGCCGGCCGCCAGGCCACCGGGTCGAGAGATATCCGGGCCACGGTGTCCATCGGCGGGTTCGTGCCCAAGCCGCACACCCCGTTCCAGTGGGCTGCTCAGGCCGCGCCCGAGGTGGTGGACGAACGCCTGCGCAAGTTGCGGACGGCGATCAATGCCGACCGATCGCTGGGACGCAACATCGGCATGCGCTACCACGACGGGCAGCCGTCGCTGATCGAGGGTCTGCTCTCCCGGGGCGATCGCCGGGTCGGCGCGGTGATCGAGCAGGCCTGGCGGGACGGGGCCCGCTTCGACGGCTGGAGCGAGCACTTCTCCTATCAGCGCTGGGTCGAGGCGGCACGGACCGCGCTCGCAGAGCAGCCGGTGGACCTGGCCTGGTTCACCACCCGGGAGCGCTCGGCCGAGGAAGTGCTGCCCTGGGACCACCTCGACTCCGGCCTGGACAAGCAATGGCTGTGGGACGACTGGCAGGACGCGCTCACCGGATACGAGCAGGACGACTGCCGGTGGACGCCGTGCTTCGACTGTGGCGTCTGCCCCAGCCAGGGCACCGACATCCAGGTCGGTCCGACCGGCCGGTCGCTGCTGCCGCTGGCGGCCAGGACCGTGGCCGCAGCCGGGGGCACGCCCTGATGGCTCGGCGGACGCCCGACGCCGTCTTCGTCGCGCCGGTGCAGCGGCTGCGGCTGCAGTACGCCAAGCGGGGCCGACTGCGGTTCAGCTCGCACCGGGACTTCGCCCGAGCGTTCGAGCGCGCGCTGCGCCGGGCCGGCGTGCCGATGGCCTATTCGGCCGGCTTCCATCCGCACCCGAAGATCAGTTATATCGGGGCGGCGCCGACCGGAGTCGCGTCGGAAGCGGAGTACCTGGAGATCGCGCTGGCCGAGCGGCGGGAGCCGGACGCGGTCGCGGCCGCGCTGGACGCGGTGCTGCCTCCCGGCCTCGACATCGTGCGCGTGGTCGATGTCGAGCAGTGCCCGCCCGGTGGTCTGGCCGAGCAGATCGAGGCCTCGCTGTGGCAGCTGGAGCTGGCCGCCGAGCCGGGCGAGCTGGCGGCGGCGGTGGCGCGGTTCCTGGCTCGCAGCGAGGTTCTGGTGACCCGGCTGACCAAGGACGGCTCGCGCCAGATCGACGCCCGGGCCGCGGTGCTCGAGCTTGCCGTGACGCCGGGCCTGACCGGGTCGGCGGTGTCGGAACCCGGCCCGGACTCCGGTCATGCGATAATGACCATGGTTGTACGGCAGGTGACCCCTGCAATACGACCCGACGATGTTCTTGCCGCATTGCGGCTGGTTGCCGGTTTCGCCCCGTCGTTGCCCGCCCGGGCAACCCGACTGGCGCAGGGGCCGGTTGACGAAGCTGGCACGGTGGCAGATCCGTTGCGCAGGACCGAGCGTTCCGCGGGCCCGTCAGCCCCGGTGCGCTCCTAGGTAGAGCTTCGCGCGGCTCCCGCCGCGGCGAGGTACAGACTTTGCGGCTCGCTCGTGGGCGGGTCGCCGAACCGCCGCTGCGCGGCTGGGAACCGGTGCCGGATGGCATCGCGCGCCCGGCCCCGGTGGTGAGACAGGAGCCCGACGAGCACATGCTCGACAACGAACCCAACGACAATTCCACCGAGCTCAACTCCGCGGGGTCCAACTCCGCGAGTGACCAGCCGGTCGCTTCCCCGGCCAAGAAGGCGGCGCGGAAGGCCCCAGCCAAGCGCGCGCCGCGCAAGGCCAAGGCGATAGCTCCGGAACCGAGCCTGGCCGCGCCCGCCGCGCCCGCCGCGCCCGAGTCGCCCGAACCGGATCCGGCGGCCGAGCCGGCAGCCGCAGCGGTCCCGGCCAAGAAGGCGCCGCGCAAGCGGGCGGCCAAGAAGGCCCCGGCCAAGGCCGCCACCGCAACGGATGAGCCTGCGACCGAGCCTGCCGTAGCGGCGGCGGAGGAGGCCGAGGACCAGCGACCGGCCAAGGCGCCGGCCAAGAAGGCGACCCGCAAGCGGGTGAGCAAGAAGGCCGCCGCAGCCGAACCAGCGGTGCCGGTCGAGACTGAATCCGGCGCTGGGGCCAACCCTGAAGCGGAGGTCGAGGCCGAGTCGGCCCGCCCCGCGCTGGCCGCCCCCAGCGTGCTGTTCCAGGCGCCGCAGGCCGCCGAACCCGCTCCGCGCCGGCGTCGGGCGGCCAAGGCGGCCACGCCGCCGCCAGCAACCGCGCCGGAGCCGGAGCCGGAGCCGGAGCCTGCGAACGGTGACACCGCGCCGGCCGAGCCGGAGCCGGAGCACGGCGCGACCGAAGGCGAGGACGCCGAGTCCGGCAACTCCCGTCGCCGTCGCCGCCGTGGTCGCCGGGGCCGGGGCGGGCGAGGCAGCAGTGGAGAGTCTGGTGCCGCCGAATCCGGCGACGAGGACGAGGACGAGACCGAAGCCGAGCTGTCCGAGCATGCTGACGAGGTGGCCGAGGCGGCGCTGACCGCCAGCGCTCGCCGGCGCCGCCGCCGGCGGCGCTCGTCGACCGGTGACGACGACAGCGGAACCGACGACCCGCCGAACACCGTCACCCACGTCCGCGACAGCGCGGCCCGTGCCGCCGACGACGACGGCGTCCGCGGGGTCAAGGGCTCGACCCGGCTCGAGGCCAAGCGGCAGCGGCGCCGGGACAATCGCGACTCCGGCCGGCGCCGGGCGCCGATCCTGACCGAGGCCGAATTCCTGGCCCGTCGGGAAGCGGTGACCCGGGTGATGGCGGTGCGCCAGACCGGCGAGCGGACCCAGATCGCGGTGCTGGAGGACGGCATCCTGGTCGAGCACTACGTGACCCGGGCGGCTACGGCCAGTGCGGTGGGCAACGTCTACCTCGGCCGGGTGCAGAACGTGCTGCCCTCGATGGAGGCGGCGTTCGTCGACATCGGTCGCGGTCGCAACGGTGTGCTCTACGCCGGTGAGGTCAACTGGGACTCGGCCGGGCTGGAAGGCAAGGCTCGCTCCATCGAGAACGCCCTGAGTTCCGGCGACGCGGTGCTGGTGCAGGTCACCAAGGATCCGATCGGCCACAAGGGTGCCCGGCTGACCAGCCAGATCTCGTTGCCCGGCCGGTTCGTGGTCTACGTGCCCGGCGGCGGGATGACCGGGATCAGCCGCAAGCTGCCCGACACCGAGCGCAGCCGGCTCAAGGCGATCCTGAAGAAGGTTGTGCCGGACGAGGCCGGGGTCATCGTCCGGACGGCGGCCGAAGGCGCCTCCGAGCAGGACTTGATTGCCGACGTCGAGCGACTCAAGGCCGAGTGGGAGGCCATCTCGGCCAAGGCCGGGCGCAAGTCGGACGCACCGCAGCTGGTGCACGGCGAGCCCGACCTGGCAATCCGGGTGGTCCGCGACATCTTCAACGACGACTTCTCCGAGCTCATCGTGGCCGGTGAGCAGATCCACGAGACGCTGTCGCATTACGTGCACGACATCGCTCCGGAACTGGCCACCCGGATCAAGCGGCACACCGACGAGTCGGACCTGTTCCGCGAGCTCCGGGTCGACGAGCAGCTAGCCAAGGCGCTGGACCGTAAGGTGTGGCTGCCCTCCGGCGGCTCGCTGGTGATCGACCGGACCGAGGCGATGACGGTCATCGACGTCAACACCGGCAAGTACACCGGCTCCGGTGGCAACCTCGAGCAGACCGTGACGCGCAACAACCTCGAGGCCGCCGAAGAGATCGTGCGCCAGCTCCGACTGCGCGACCTCGGCGGGATCGTGGTGATCGACTTCATCGACATGGTGCTGGAGAGCAACCGGGAGCTGGTGCTGCGGCGGCTGACCGAATGCCTGGGCCGGGACCGGACCAAGCACCAAGTGGCCGAGGTCACCTCCCTCGGCCTGGTCCAGATGACCCGCAAGCGGGTTGGCGAAGGCCTGCTCGAGGCGTTCAGCGAGCCCTGCGAGCACTGCCACGGGCGCGGCATCATCGTGCACATGGAACCGGTGGACAAGAAGCCGGGCAACAACCAGGCCGCTACGGCCGAGGACGAGCGGCCGACCCGGAGCAAGCGCAGCCGGAGCAAGGCGGCCAAGGCCGCGCCGGCGACGCCCGATCCGGTCGAGGTCGAGGCCGAGAACACCCGGCGCCGGGTCGCGGCCAGCGCGATGGCGGCGATCGCGGCCGCGACCGCCCACCACGACGGCACCGAGGAGCTGGCCGGCCTCAGCCCGGACCTGGTCTCGTTCGAGCCGGCGGCGGTTGCCCTCGATTCGGCTCCGGAGCCCGGGCATCGTCCGGCGGAAAGCGCCGGATCTGGTGCGGACGCCTCGGAGCCGACCGCCGCACCAGCGGCCGAGCGGGCACCGCGCCGGCGCCAGCGCCGCGCGGCCAGCCGTCCGGCCGGACCTCCGGTCCACGTCGAGTCCGACGCCTGAGCCCGGCCCCGAACCGGGTGGGCGGCCCTGGCAGCGGGGTCGCTTTGCCTGGCCGGGTCCGGATGCCGTAATCTGTACTACGGCCCACAGCTTCCTTTGGTGGGCCGCTGTCACGTGAGCGGGCCGGTGGGTGTGGGCCGGGCGTTTTGGTGGGCTCGGGCCGGCTGTCGGTGCGAGTCGAAGTCACCGGGGCAGCTGCCCAGAGCTGATGTATCTAGGAGTGGATCCGCGATGTACGCCATCGTCAAGACCGGCGGCAAGCAGTACAAGGTTGCCGTCGGCGACGTCGTGACCGTCGAGAAGCTGGCCGGCGAGCCGGGCGCGACCGTCGCCCTGCCGGCCATCCTGCTGGTCGACGGCGAGACCGTCACCACCGACGCCGCGGCCCTGGCCAAGGTCGCGGTCACCGGCGAGATCGTGGGCGCCACCAAGGGCCCGAAGATCCGCATCCACAAGTTCAAGAACAAGACCGGTTACCACAAGCGGATCGGCCACCGACAGAAGCTGTCACAGGTCAAGGTCACCGGCATCGAGAGCGGAAAGAAGTAGCGCCATGGCACACAAGAAGGGTGCGTCCTCCTCCCGGAACGGCCGCGACTCCGCCGCCCAGCGGCTGGGCGTGAAGCGCTTCGGCGGCCAGCTGGTGAACGCCGGCGAGATCATCGTCCGGCAGCGCGGCACCAAGTTCCACCCCGGTGACCTGGTCGGCCGGGGCGGCGACGACACGCTGTTTGCCCTCGCCGCCGGCAACGTGCAGTTCGCCTCGCGGCGCGGCCGCAAGACCGTCAGCATCATCCCGTCCGAGGCCTGACCGGCCCGGACGACAGACTCACGCAGGAGCGGGCGCGGGAATCTTCCCGGCCCGCTTCTTGCTTTTCCTACCAAGAGAAGGGGCGCCCGGTCATGGTCAGTTTCGTCGATCGTGTCGTCCTGCACGCCACTTCCGGAAACGGCGGTCACGGCTGCACTTCGGTGCACCGGGAGAAGTTCAAGCCGCTCGGGGGCCCGGACGGCGGCAACGGTGGCCGGGGCGGCAACGTCACCCTGATCGTCGACCCGGGCGTGCATACGCTGCTCGACTTCCACCACCATCCGCACCAGAAGGCCGGCAACGGCCGGCCCGGCGCGGGTAAGCACCGTAGCGGCGCCGACGGCAGCGATCTGGTCCTGCCGGTGCCCAACGGCACAGTGGTGCAAGCCGCCGACGGCTCGGTGCTGGCCGACCTGACCGGAGCCGGCGCGAGCTATACCGTGGCTGCCGGCGGGCGCGGCGGCCTCGGTAACGCGGCCCTGGTCTCACCGCGTCGCCGGGCCCCGGGATTCGCCCTGCTCGGCGAGCCGGGCCAGAGCGTGGACGTGGTGCTCGAGCTGAAGTCGGTCGCCGACGTCGGCCTGATCGGGTTCCCTTCGGCGGGCAAGTCCTCGCTGATCGCGGCGCTGTCCGCGGCCCGGCCCAAGATCGCCGACTATCCCTTCACCACCCTGGTGCCGAACCTGGGCGTGGTCAGCGCCGGTGACGACCTTCACCGTCGCCGACGTGCCCGGCCTGATCCCGGGGGCAGCCCAGGGCAAGGGCCTGGGGCTGGATTTCCTACGCCACATCGAGCGCTGCGCGGTGCTGGTGCACGTGCTCGACTGCGCCACCCTCGACCCGGGCCGGGACCCGATCAGCGACCTGAATGCGATCGAGGACGAGTTGACCCAGTACCGCTCCAGCCTGGGCGAGCTGACCGAGCGACCGCGGTTGGTCGCGCTGAACAAGATCGATGTGCCCGAGGCGGCCGAGCTGGCCGAGCTGGTGGCCGGCGAGCTGGCCGAGCGGGGTTGGCGGGTCTTCGAGATCTCGGCGGCCTCGCACGCCGGGTTACGCGAACTCGGCTTTGCCATGGCCGAACTGGTGACCGCCTATCGCGCGGCCCAGGCCGAACTTCCGGCGGCCCCGATCGTGCTGCGGCCGGCGACCGTCGGCGACACTGACTTCACCGTCTCGCCCGATCCCGAGCTGCCGGGCGGATTCCTGGTCCAGGGCCGCAAGCCCGAGCGCTGGGTCCGCCAGACCCAATTCGACAACGACGAGGCGGTCGGCTTCCTGGCCGACCGGCTGGCCCGGCTGGGCGTGGAGGTCGAGCTGGCCCGGCTCGGTGCCGAAGCCGGGGCCAGCGTCCGGATTTCGGACTACGTGTTCGACTTCGAGCCGACCGGCGGGGTGCTGGCTGAGGAGTACCAGCCGACCCGGCGCGGCGTCGATGAACGCCTGGTCTCCGGCAGCCGTCGCAGCGCTGACGAGCGGCTGGCGGAGAAGAAGCAGCGCCGGGTGCACCGTAGCGACGAGGAGTTGGCGGCGCAGGACCGGCCGACGTGACCGAGGGCCGGGCGCTGATCGCTCGAGCCGGGCGGACCGTGGTCAAGGTCGGCTCGTCGTCGCTGACTCGCCGGGGCCGGCTCGAGCCGGAGCGGCTGGAGGAACTGGTCGAGGCTCTGGCCGCCCGCCGGCAGTTGGGCCAGCAGGTGGTGCTGGTGTCCTCCGGCGCCATCGCCGCCGGCATCGCCCCGCTGGCCCTCAAGGGGCGCCCGCGGGATCTGGCAACCCAGCAGGCCGCCGCCAGCGTCGGGCAGTTGCTGCTGGCCGAGCGCTATGCCGCCGCTTTCGCCCGGTTCGGTCTGACGGTCGGGCAGGTGTTGCTGACCGCCGACGATCTGCACCGGCGCGGTCACTTCCGCAATGCCTTTCGCACGCTGGAGCGGCTGCTCACCCTGGGTGTGATTCCCATCGTCAACGAGAACGACACCGTGGCCACGCAGGAGATCCGGTTCGGCGACAACGACCGGCTGGCGGCTCTGGTCGCCAACCTGGTGCATGCCGACGCGCTGGTACTGCTGTCCGACGTGGCCGGGCTGTACACCGGCGATCCGGGCCGGCCCGGATCGCGGCTGATCGCCGAGATCAGTGGCGAGGCCGACCTGGCCGAGGTCAGCGTGAGCGGAGCCGGCTCCGGCGTCGGCACCGGCGGCATGGTGACCAAACTCGAGGCGGCCGGCATCGCAACCGGTGCCGGGATCCCGGTCCTGCTCGCGGCCTCAGCCTCGGTCGGCGAGGCGCTGGCCGGCCGCGGCGGCACCTTTTTCGCCGCGACCGGGCGGCGCACGGCATCGCGTCTGTTCTGGCTCCGGCACGCCACCACTCCCCGCGGGCGCCTGGTCCTCGACGCCGGTGCGGTGCAGGCGGTGCTGAGCCGGCGGATGTCGTTGCTGACTGCCGGGATCACCGCGGTCAGTGGGGACTTCGCCGCCGGTGACCCGGTCGAGCTGGCCGACCAGTCCGGCCGGGCGGTGGCCCGCGGTCTGGTCGGCTTCGACAGTGACGATCTGCCCGGCCTGCTCGGGCGCTCCAGCCACGAGCTGCCGGTCGAGTTGCGCCGCGAGGCCGTGCACCGCGACGATCTCGTTATTCTGTAGACGTATTGGCGATGGGGGACGGCGAATGAGCACCACCCACCGGGACGAACCGGTCACCGAGGCCGAGATCGAGGCGGTGGCTCGCCGGGCCCGAGCGGCGGCGATCGAGTTGGCGCCGCTGGCCCGGTCGGACAAGGACGCGGCGCTGACCGTGATGGCCGAAGCGCTACTGGCCGCGACCCCCGAGGTGCTGGCCGCCAACGCCGAGGACGTCGCGGCGGCTGAGGCGGCGGGCACCCCCCAACCCCTGATCGATCGGCTGAGGCTGGACCCCGACCGGGTTGCCGCGATGGCCCAGGGCCTGCGCGACGTGGCCGCGTTGCCGGACCCGGTGGGCGAAGTGGTGCGAGGGTATCTGGCTCCCAACGGCCTGCAGATCAGTCAGATCCGGGTGCCGCTCGGGGTGCTGGCCATGGTCTACGAGGCGCGCCCGAACGTGACCGTCGATGCTGCCGGCCTGGCGCTGAAATCGGGCAACGCGGTGCTGCTGCGGGGTTCGGCCAGCGCGATGGCCTCCAACGCCGCGCTGGTTGCGGTACTTTCCGAGGCGGCGGCCAAGGCCGGCCTACCGGCCGACGCGGTCCAGCGCGTGCCGGGCACCGACCGATCCTCGGTGGGGTATCTGTTGCGCGCCCGGGGGCTGGTCGACGTGGTGATCCCGCGGGGCGGGGCCGGCCTGATCAACTACGTGGTGGGCAACTCCTCGGTGCCGGTCATCGAAACCGGAGTCGGCAACGTGCACGTTTACGTCGATGCCGCAGCTGATCTGGACATGGCCGAACGGATCGTGCTCAATTCCAAGCTGTCTCGGCCGAGCGTCTGCAACGCGGCCGAGTCCCTGCTGGTGCACGAGGCGGTGGCGGCCGAGTTCCTGGCTCGTATCGTGCCGGCCCTGCAGCAGCGGGGCGTTCTCATCCACGGCGATGAGCGCTTCGCCGCGTGGCCAGGGGTGGTACCGGCCACCGAGGACGACTGGGCGCAGGAATATCTCGATCTCGAGCTGTCGGCCCGGGTGGTGGCCGATGTCGACGAGGCGATCCAGCACATCCGCCGCTGGTCGTCCGGGCACACCGAGGCCATCGTCACCGGCGATCTGGCCACGGCGCGTCGGTTCACCGCCCGGGTCGACTCGGCCGCCGTCATGGTCAACGCCTCGACCCGGTTCACCGACGGTTCCGAGTTCGGCTTCGGGGCCGAGATCGGCATTTCGACCCAGAAGCTGCATGCTCGAGGGCCGATGGGACTACCCGAGCTCACCAGTACGAAATGGCTCGTGCTGGGGGAGGGCCAGACCCGCTGATTCGACCGCCGGGCTCAGGGTTCGGCCCGGCTGGCCTCGGCGACCAGCCAGGTGAGTTCCGGATGAGCCACGTCGGTGTGCGCGCCGGACAGCTGGGCGCGATCAGTGCGGATCACGGTGCTGGCATCGAGCCGGTACTGCATGCGTCGGCGGAACCGATAACGGGTGCCGACCCGGCCGACCACGCCGCTGACCGGCGTCTTTCCCTGCGGCCCGTCGAATCCCATCGCGCCCCACCGGTAACTCAGCTCCTGCAACGACTCGCAACCCTGGTGGTCGAGCAGGGCCCGGGTCGGCAACCACCACGCCAGCAGCCGGTCGTGTTCGGAGAACGTGCTGAGCAGTGGCCCGTCGACGTTGGCGGCGGCGCGCTCCAGCGCGCCGCGACGAAGGTGGTTGCCGACCTGCTCGTCGGAGAACGTGAAATGCGACATGGCTGGCTGCAGCAGCACCAGCGACCGGACGGCTGATCGCGCCCGCAGCGGCAGTTGCCCGGCGTTCGGGTAGAGGCTCGACAGGGCGTAGGCGGCCAGCCGAGCGCCGTAGCTATGCCCGATCAAGTGGATCCGCGGCTCATCGGCACCGGCCGGAAACCGGGCCAGCAGCGGTCCGAGCACCCGGCTGCCGAGCAGGCCGGCTCGGTTCCCCAGCTCGTAGTAGACCAGCGTGCGCAGGACCGAGAGCGCGCCGCGCCACAGCATCCGGTTGCTGTCATGCGGTTGGGCCGCCGGGCGGACCGGTTTGTCCATCGCCGCCGCCACCGCGCAGAGCTGGACCGGGTCGGCCGCCAGGTTCACCGCCGGACCGGAGTCCTGCACGGCTTGGGACGGTGAGCGAACCAGTCCCGAAGCCAAGTGGTGGAAGCGCCGCAGGTCCGAGGTCTGAGCCGGTCGGCGGTCGAGCAGGTCACCCAGTTCGGCCAGCTCGGCCCCGGCCGCGGGGAAGGCGGCCGCCAGTCCGGCCGTGAAGTCTCGCCCATGGGACCGGGCCGGACCGGTGCTGGCCGGATCGTCTTCGGGAAAGAGGAACAGCGGCCAGTGCACGGTGACCCCGACGCTGGCCTGCGGCTCCGGAAGCTGCCGGCTCAACAGTTCGAAGAACCGATCGGCCAGGGCTCGGGCCGAATCCTGATCGCGGTGCCAGCCGGGAACGAACAGGTACAGGTCGCGGCCGGAGCTGGCCGCCGAGCGCAGTTCGGCCAGCCCGGTAGGTTCGGCCCGGGCCGAACCCCGTGCTGCCGGCTGGCCCGAACCCGGCGCGGTGTCGGCCAGCTCGATCTCCAACCGGGGCATCGGCGCCGGTGCCACCACCTCGGGCCTCCAATCGTGCGGGGGCGGCCCAGGCCGACCACGGTGCTGCCGGCCCCGAACGCGCTGTGCACAACAGCCTGCTCGGCCGATACCGGTTCCTCAACGGCAGAAGGTATCGAGTGCTGGCACCGAGCATGGCCGAATCGCGGGAGGAGCGCACCGGTTGGGCATAATTGGACGAGCGTCTAGGCGGACCGGCCAGCGCAGCCGGCGGGCCGCCGAATTCCGGTGGCCGCCAGCCGGTCGGCTATCCTGGCGCTTCGGGCCGCCGCCGTCCCGCACGACATGCTCTCGATGTGGGAATGGGACGACCCTTGGGCGACATCACCGGCTTTCTGACCCATGACCGGCAACTGCCTGCGCGGCGGCCGGTTGCGGTGCGTATCCAGGACTGGAAAGAGGTCTACGAGCCTTCCGAAGATCGGGTCACCCGCGACCAGGCGGGCCGTTGCATGGATTGCGGCATCCCGTTCTGCCACAACGGTTGCCCGCTCGGAAACTTGATCCCGGAGTGGAACGACCTGGTCTATCGCGACGAGTGGCGCGAGGCGATCAGCCGGCTGCACGCGACCAACAACTTCCCGGAGTTCACCGGCCGGCTGTGCCCGGCGCCGTGCGAGGCCTCATGCGTGCTCGGAATCAGCCAGCAGCCGGTAACGATCGAGCAGGTGGAAAAGGAGATCGTCGAGCATGCCTGGGCCAACGGCTGGGTGAGCCCGCTGCCGCCGTCGCGGTCCACCGGTCAGCGGGTCGCCGTGGTCGGTTCCGGGCCGGCCGGGCTGGCCGCGGCCCAGCAGCTGACCCGGGCCGGCCACCAGGTCACGGTGTACGAGCGGGCCGACCGGATCGGCGGCCTGCTCCGGTACGGGATACCGGAGTTCAAGCTGGAGAAGCGGATCGTCGATCGGCGGATCCAACAGATGCAGGCCGAGGGCACCGAGTTCCGGACCGGGGTCGAGGTCGGCCGTGACCTCAGCGCCGACCAGCTGCGGGCCGACCACGACGCGGTGGTCCTGGCCGGTGGCGCCACCGCCTGGCGGGACCTGCCGATTCCGGGTCGGGAGCTGGCCGGAATCCACCAGGCGATGGAATTCCTGCCGCCGGCCAACCGGGTTCAGCTCGGTGATCTGGCCGAATCGCCGATCTCTGCCGCCGGCAAGCGGGTCGTCATCATCGGCGGTGGCGATACCGGGGCCGACTGCCTGGGCACGTCGCACCGGCAGGGCGCGGCATCGGTGCACCAGTTCGAGATCATGGCCAAGCCCCCGGCGGCTCGGGCGAGCGACAACCCGTGGCCGACCTGGCCGTTGATCTATCGCACCGCGTCGGCTCACGAGGAGGGCGGCGAGCGAGTTTTCGCCGTCAACACCGAGTGCTTCCTCGACGACGGGAACGGCAACGTGGCCGGCCTGCGGGCGCACGAGGTCACGTTCACCGACGGTCGCTTCGTCAAGGTCGAGGGCAGCGAGTTCGACCTGCCGGCCGACCTGGTGCTGCTGGCGATGGGTTTCGTCGGCCCCGAGCGGGCCGGGCTGCTGACCGAACTCGGAGTCGAGTTCACCGACCGCGGGGTAGTAGCTCGTGATGCCAGCTTCGCCACCAACGTCGACGGGGTGTTCGTCACCGGTGACATGGGCCGGGGCCAGAGCCTGATCGTGTGGGCCATCGCCGAGGGCCGGGCGACCGCGGCGGCGGTGGACCGCTACCTGACTGGGGCGACCGAACTGCCGGCGCCGATCCAGCCGACCACGATGGCGCTGCGCTGACCGGCCGCCAGTCCGGCGGCGCAGCCTAGGATGCCGAGCATGAGCTCAGCCGCCGAGCGCGCCGCCGCCGATGCCTCCCTGGTGGTCGAAGTGCCCGGCGACCGGCGACGGCGGGTCGGCATCATGGGTGGCACCTTCGATCCGATTCACCATGGGCACCTGGTCGCGGCCAGCGAGGTCGCCGACCTGTTCGATCTCGACGAGGTGGTGTTCGTACCCACCGGCCAGCCGTGGCAGAAGAGCGATCGCCGGGTCAGCCCGGCCGAACACCGCTACCTGATGACGGTGGTGGCAACCGCCTCCAACCCGCGATTCTGGGTGAGCCGGGTCGATCTCGACCGTCCCGGGCTGACCTACACCGTCGACACCGTGTCCGACATCGCGGCCATCCGCCCCGATGCCGAGCTGTTCTTCATCACCGGGGCCGACGCGCTGCAGGCGATCCTGTCCTGGAAGGACGCCGAGAAGCTGTTCCGGATGTGCCATCTCATCGGGGTCACCCGGCCCGGCTACCACCTGTCCGGGGACCACCTACCGGCCGACATCGTCACCCTGCTCGACGTGCCGGCGATGGCGATCTCGTCCTCGGCGGTCCGGGAGCGGGTGCTGGGAGAGCGGCCGATCTGGTACCTGGTGCCCGACGGCGTGGTCCAGTACATCGGAAAGCACGGTCTCTACACGAAGTGATCAGTCAGCCGCTGCGGGTCCGGCCGAACAGGATCTCCTCGGCGTAGCTGCCGTCGGGATTGCGCAGCCGGTTTCGTAGCCGGCCCTCCTCGACGAAGCCGGCCAGTTCGGCCGAGCGGGCCGAGGCCCGGTTGGCGGCCTTGCAACCGAGTTCGAGCCGCTCGGTGTCGGTGCGGGCGAACACCCAGTCCGCCAGCAGCACCAGGGCCCGAGTGGTGAAGCGGCGCCCCCGGAACTCCGGCCGGATGCCGTAGCCGAGGGCCAGCACCCCCGGCGGCCCGGCCCGGCGCAGGCTGATGACACCCGCTCCGGTCCCGGTGGCGACCTCGCTGATCAGCAGGTCGGCCGGCCCGCCGACCAGCCAGTTCAGCCCGGCCCGGCGGCACCGGGCCCGGGCCTGGGCCTCGCTCGGCTCGTCGCCGAACCCCCAGCGCATCGCCTCGGGGTTGGCCTGTTCGGCGTGCACCACGGGCCAGTCACCGGCGGCCACCGGGCGAAGCTCGACGGTGCCGTCCTCGACCGGGGCGAAGCGGGGCAGCGCCGGGGGAACCGGCTGGCCGTCGTCACCGGCCAGCCGGGCGAACAGGGCGTGGTCGGCCGGCCCGTGCTGGCTGTCGTGGGATGCCCGCATCGTCCCCTCGTAGCGGAAGCCGGCCCGCAGCGCGACCGCGGCCGAGGCGGCGTTGCCGATGTCGGCGAGCAGCGCGATCCGGCGCAGGCCACCGGCGAAGCCGAATTCGGCCAGCACCTTGGTGGCCTCAGTGGCATAGCCGCGACCCCACTCGGCCGAGGCGACCCAGTAGCCGATGGTGCCCCGTCCGGTGCCGGCCTCGGTCAGGTCGAGCGAGGCGGCACCGACCAGACGGTCCCCGTCGAACATCGCGCAGTGCAGGCTCTGCCCGTCCTCGCGGGTGCGCCGGGCCAGGCCACCGACGAAGCTGCGGGCGTCGGACAGGGTGTAGGGACGGGGTAGCGGCAGGAACTCCGACATCCGCTCGTCGGCCATGATCGCCACCACCGCCGGCGCGTCGGCGTCCCGCCAGGGCCGCAGCGCCAGGCGATCACCGTGCAGCACGAGGTCGGCCAGAGCCGCACCTGCAAAAGCCGTCATGCGTCCAGATTGCCAGATCTGACCATTCCTATTTCCGCCCTGAGAGCGGCACGTAGGATGTCGGCGTGGTTCTCAACAAGCTGCTGCGCGCCGGCGAAGGCAAGATGCTCCGGCGACTCACCTCGATCGCCGATCACATCGAAACCCTCGAGGAAGACTACGTCGACCTTTCCGACGCCGAGCTGCGCGCGCTCACCGACGAGTTCAAGCAGCGTTACGCCGACGGCGAGACCCTGGACGAGCTGTTGCCCGAGTCGTTCGCGGTGGTCCGCGAGGCCGCCCGGCGCACCTTGGGCCAGTTCCACTACAAGGTCCAGCTGATGGGTGGCGCCGCGCTGCACCTGGGCAACATCGCCGAGATGAAGACCGGTGAGGGCAAGACCCTGGTCTCGACCCTGCCGGCCTACCTCAACGCGCTGTCCGGTGACGGCGTGCACGTGGTGACCACCAACGACTACCTGGCCGGCCGCGATGCCGAGTGGATGGGTCGGGTGCACCGCTTCCTCGGGCTGTCGGTGGGCAAGATCCTGTCGAACATGACCCCCGAGGAGCGCCGGGCCTCCTACCTGGCCGATATCACCTACGGCACCAACAACGAGTTCGGCTTCGACTACCTGCGCGACAACATGGCCTGGGATCCGAGCGACCTGGTCCAGCGCGGGCACAACTTCGCCGTTGTCGATGAGGTCGACTCGATTCTGATCGACGAGGCCCGGACCCCGCTGATCATCTCCGGTCCGGTCGAGGAGAGCCAGCGCTGGTACGGCGAATTCGCGCGGCTGGCTCCCCGGATGAAGCGTGACGAGCACTACGAGGTCGAGGAATCCAAGCGAACGGTTGCCGTCACCGAGGCCGGGGTGGAATTCGTCGAGGACCAGCTCGGCATCGACAACCTCTACGAGGCGGCCAACACGCCGCTGGTCGGGTTCCTGAACAACGCCCTCAAGGCCAAGGAGCTGTTCAAGCGCGACAAGGACTACATCGTGCGCACCGGAGAGGTGCTCATCGTCGATGAGTTCACCGGCCGGGTGCTGGCCGGACGGCGGTTCAACGAGGGCCTGCACCAGGCGCTGGAGGCCAAGGAAGGGGTGGCGATCCAGCAGGAGAACCAGACCCTGGCCACCATCACCTTGCAGAACTTCTTCCGCCTCTACAAGAAGCTGTCGGGCATGACCGGTACGGCTCAGACCGAGGCCGCCGAACTGCACCAGATCTACAAGCTGGGCGTGGTCCCGATCCCGACCAACAAGCCGATGGTCCGGGCCGACCAGACCGACCTCATCTACAAGAGCGAGGACGCCAAGTTCGCCGCGGTGGTCGACGACATCGCCGAGCGGCACGAGCAGGGCCAGCCGATCCTGGTCGGCACCGCCAGCGTGGCCAAGTCCGAGGTGCTGTCCAACCTGTTGCTGCGACGAGGAATCCCGCACGAGGTGCTCAACGCCAAGCAGCACGAGCGGGAAGCGGCGATCGTGGCCATGGCCGGCCGCAAGGGCGCGGTCACGGTGGCCACCAACATGGCCGGCCGCGGGACCGACATCATGCTGGGCGGCAACCCGGAGTTCATCGCCGACACCGAGCTGCGCGAGCGGGGGCTGACCCCGGTGGACACGCCCGAAGAATACGAGGCGGCCTGGCCGGATGCGGTGAGCAAGGCCAAGGACCGGGTCGCGCGCGAGCACGACGAGGTCGTGGACCTGGGCGGCCTCTACGTGCTCGGCACCGAGCGGCACGAATCGCGCCGCATCGACAACCAGCTCCGCGGCCGGTCGGGCCGCCAGGGCGACCCGGGCGAGTCGCGCTTCTACCTGTCCATGGGTGACGACCTGATGGTCCGGTTCAACGGCGAGCGGGTCGCGGCCATGATGAACATGCTGCGGCTGCCCGAGGACACCCCGATCGAGAACAAGATGGTCTCGCGCTCGATCCAGTCGGCCCAGACCCAGGTCGAGAGCCAGAACTTCGAGATCCGCAAGGACGTGCTCAAGTACGACGAAGTTCTGAACAAGCAGCGCACGCTCATCTACGACGAGCGGCGCAAGGTGCTGTCCGGGGCGGACCTGTCCGAGCAGATCCGGTCCATGATCACCGATGTGGTGACCTCCTACATCGAGGGCGAGACGTCCTCCGGGTACCCGGAGGAGTGGGACCTGGACAACCTCTGGACCGCGCTGCGCACCCTGTACCCGATCTCGCTGTCGGTCGAGGAGGCGGTCAAGACGGCCGGGGGTGAGGTCAACGACCTGTCCCGGGACTTCCTGGTCGAGGAGATCGTTGCCGACGCCCACGCTGCCTACGACCAGCGCGAGGAGGAACTCGGCCCGGAGAACACTCGGGAACTGGAGCGTCGGGTGCTGCTGTCGGTGCTGGATCGCAAATGGCGCGAGCACCTGTACGAGATGGACTACCTGCGTGAGGGCATCACGTTGCGGGCTATGGCCCAGCGCGACCCGCTGGTCGAGTACCAGAAGGAAGGCTTCGACATGTTCTCGGCCATGATGGACGGGATCCGCGAGGAATCGGTCGGCTTCCTGTTCAACCTCGAGGTCGAGGTCGAGGCTGGGGCCGACGAGCAGCCGGGTCCGGGCCCGACCGAGGACGAGATCACCGCCGAGACCGTGCTGGCCCGGATCGCGTCCGGCCAGAACGGCCCGCAGCCGCACATCTCGGCCAAGGGTCTGGACCACAGCGAGGCGAAGGCGCTGACCTACAGCGCGCCGGCGCTGGGCGACGACGAGCCGGAAGTCCGGACCGAGAAGCCCTCCGGCGCCAACGGCAATCGGGCCGACGCGGCGTCTCGCCAGCGTCGGAGTAACCCGAACCGGGGGAACCGGGGCAACAAGCGCAAGCGCTGAGCACGCTCGGCCGCCCACCTTCCCCCTGGCACTGACCCCTCGGTCGCGTCGGCCGCCCTGGCTTTTTCCGGTGCGCCCGCGGCCGCAACGAATGGTCTAGACCGATTTTGCGCGAACCCACGGGTGTTTGCGCATTTCCGCGCAATTCATTGACCAATTCCTAATTGGTCTATACCAAAGTATTGACACGGCTCGGGCGATTCGGGCAGATTCGGTGGCACGATCTCTGCAGCGATCTGTCCCAGGAATCCCCCACTTGGCCTTGGAGAACAGATGAAACGAGCCATGCTCGGCTCAGCACTGACGCTTGCCCTCGGGGCATCGGTGCTGGCCATCAGCGCCGGAAACAGCGCCAGTGCCACGCAACCGGCCGCCTCGGCGGCGCTGACCACCAACTGGTACGCCTCGGCGCCGTACCTGATGCCGCTCGGCAACAACCCGCCGGACCCGACCACGGTGATGGCCGCGACCGGACAGAAGGCGTTCCAGCTGGCGTTCATCCTGGCCGGCGGCGGCTGCAGCGCAGCCTGGGACGGCACCGATCCGGTGTCCAGCGATACTCAGGTCGGCGCTGTGATCAACCAGATTCGGGCCGCGGGTGGCGACGTATCGGTCTCGGTCGGCGGTTACAACGGCACCAAGCTCGGTCAGATCTGCAGCGATGCGGCCGCAACCGCGGCGGCCTACCAGGCGGTGGTGTCCAGGTACGGGCTGAAGGCGATCGACTTCGACCTCGAGGAGCCGGAGTACGAGAACTCCGCCGCCATCGCCAACGAACTTGGTGCAGCGCAGATCCTGCAACGGAACAACCCCGGCATCTTCATCTCGGTCACCATGCCGGGGACGTCGGCTGGTACGGGCTGGTTCGGCACCCAACTCATCGACGAGGCCAAGTCCCTCGGCTTCACCCCGAACGACTACTCGATCATGCCCTTCGACGGAGGGTTCAGCGGCGGCTCATCCCAGGTGTCGGCGCTGGAGGGCTTGCACGGGCTGCTGATGAGCCACCTGGGCTGGGACGCGGCGACCGCCTACGCCCACGAGGGTTTCTCCGGGATGAACGGCAGATCCGACAGCAGCGAGATGTTCTACCAGTCCGACTTCCAGACGGTGCTGGATTATGCGACCAGCCACGGCCTGGGCCGGTTCACGTTCTGGTCGGTCAATCGCGACCGGCCCTGCACCACGACGACCGACAACGGCGTCTGCAGCAACGTCACCCAGAACGACTGGGACTTCACCAAGTTCACCACGGAGTTCGCCGGGGCTACCCCACCCCAGTCCCCACCGCCCACCGGCAGCGGTGGCTCGGGTGGTGGTTCCGGCGGTGGTTCGGGCGGCGGCTCCGGTAGCTGCACCGTGGCTGCCTGGAGTGCCACGACCGCGTACAACGGCGGTGCGGTGGTCAGCTACGGCAGTCATACCTGGACCGCCAAGTGGTGGACCTACGGCGACGTGCC
>Ga0187809_10000105_pt1 | contig 57955 bp, 62 predicted proteins | sample NC_wetland_sal_i_8_FD_132415 | JGI IMG/M metagenome (GOLD analysis project Ga0187809, IMG submission 132415) | Wetland sediment microbial communities from Neuse River Estuary, North Carolina, USA - ASW_4 | ecosystem: Environmental > Aquatic > Freshwater > Wetlands > Sediment | place: USA: North... | reverse complement strand
CTCGATGGCGCGGCGATCCGCGCGGAGGACGGTGCAGGTCGTACCGCGGTACGGCCAAATCCGCCCGACAAAGCGGGCGCCCGCCAGCGGGAAACCCTTCGGGCCGGACGAATTCGGGCCAAATCCTTTGGCCTCCGGCTTGGCCGTACCACCGGTACGACCGGCGCCGAAGCCCCTGACCTTGGCACGAATTCCTTCCGGCAGAACGATTCCATCTAGCCCTGAAAGGCTCTAGAGCACGTTCTCCAACTTGCCTGAAGCCTATGGATGTGGAGAATGTACCGGAACATCATGCGTCAGCGATCTGCCGTTCCGCCCGGTCGCGCTGGACAAATCCATTGCGGACGGCATCTTCCCGGAAGCAGCGGACATCCTCGAAGAATCGCCGCGCGAACGCGTCAGAGAGGCTTGAATCATGATTTCTGAGAAACTGCTTTCCAAACTGAAGGATCCGTCGCTGGTGACGGATAGGGCGCTGGTCGGCGGCAAATGGATCGCCGAGGCCGACGGCGGCAAGACGTTCGATGTCACCAATCCCGCAACCGGAGAGGTGGTCGCCAAGCTGCCGGACATGAGCCGGGCCGAAACCGCGCGCGCCATTGATGTCGCCTATCGGGCGCAGAAGGATTGGGCGAGAAAAACCGGCAAGGAGCGGGCCGGAATCCTGCGCAAGCTCTATGAATTGATGGCCGCCAATGCCGACGACCTCGCGGCGATACTGACCATGGAGATGGGCAAGCCGCTCGCAGAGGCCAAGGGCGAGATCCTTTATGGCGCCGCCTATGTCGAATGGTTCGGCGAGGAGGCGAAGCGGGTCTATGGCGACACCATTCCCGGCCATCAGCCCGACAAGCGCATCATCGTCATCCGGCAACCGGTGGGCGTCGTCGCGGCGATCACGCCATGGAATTTCCCAAACGCCATGCTGGCGCGCAAGATGGCGCCGGCGCTGGCCGTCGGCTGCGCCATGGTGTCGAAGCCCGCCGCCGAAACGCCGCTATCGGCCTTGTCTCTCGGCATTCTCGCCGAACGCGCAGGCGTGCCGGATGGGCTCTTCAGCGTCATCCTGTCGACCGATGCTCCCGGTATTGGCAAGGAGATGTGCGAGAACGATCACGTCCGCAAGCTCACCTTCACCGGCTCCACCAATGTCGGCAAGATCCTGATGCGCCAGGCGGCCGACCAGGTGCTGAAACTGGGGCTCGAACTTGGCGGCAATGCGCCCTTCATCGTCTTCGACGACGCCGATCTCGACGCCGCCGTCGAAGGCGCCATGGTGTCGAAATATCGCAACAACGGCCAGACCTGCGTCTGCGCCAACCGGCTTTACGTGCAGGCCGGAATCTATGACGCGTTCGCGGAAAAGCTCGCCGAGAGGGTCAAGGCGCTGAAGGTCGGCGACGGCTTCGAGGCGGGCGTCAATACCGGGCCGCTGATCACGGAAAAGGCGCTCGCCAAGGTCGAGGAACATTTGCGCGACGCGCAGGCCAAGGGCGCCAGGGTGACGCTCGGCGGCAAGCCTGACGCCAGGGGCGGACTGTTCTTTGAGCCGACCATCGTGACCGGCGCCACCATGGACATGAAGCTCGCGCATGAGGAGACGTTCGGTCCGGTGGCGCCGCTCTTCAAATTCGACACCGACGAGGAAGTTATCCGGATGGCGAACAACACGGAATACGGCCTCGCCTCCTATTTCTATTCAAAGGACGTCTCGAGGATCTTCCGGGTGGCCGAAGCGCTGGAATACGGCATGGTCGGCATCAACACCGGCCTGATTTCCACCGAGGTCGCGCCCTTCGGCGGCATCAAGCAATCCGGCCAGGGCCGCGAGGGCTCGCTCCATGGCATCGACGACTATGTCGAGATGAAATATCTCTGCCTGGGCGTTTAGTGGCGGAGAGGGGGGGATTCGAACCCCCGATACCCTTGCGAGTATGCCGCATTTCGAGTGCGGTGCTTTCAACCGCTCAGCCACCTCTCCATCAGGTGAGCGCCCGGTTGCGGCGCGGCGTCTAGATAGCGATGCTTGCCTTTCCGTACAAGCTTTTTGTGCGGTGGACAGGCGTTTCCTCGCTGGGCGCGCTCCGAGCGGCACGGGGCTTTTCCGCGCCGGCCGAACCTTGACATGAAGCGCCTCATCGTCTAGGTACGCGTCGCGCACGGCGTGGGTCTTCCCGCGCCTGTTGTTTTTTGAACCCGGAACGACTGAGAAAAAGATGGCCTGGCGGTCTCGGCCGCGAAGAGCCATGACGGAACACCGAAAGGCAAAATGATGTTCGCAGTCATCAAAACCGGCGGCAAGCAGTACCGTGTCGCCGCCAACGACCTCCTGAAGGTCGAGAAACTCGCCGGCAATGTCGGCGATATCGTGGAATTCGGCAATGTGCTCGCCGTGGGCGAGGGCGAGAAGGCGTCGATCGGCGTTCCTTTCGTCGAAGGCGCGCTGGTGACGGCGGAAGTCGTCGCGCAGGGCAAGGCGAAGACCGTCATCGCCTTCAAGAAGCGCCGCCGGCAGAATTCGCGTCGCAGGATCGGCCATCGCCAGTTGCTGACGACGGTTCGGATTTCCGAAATCCTGACGGGTGGCGCCAAGCCTTCGAAGAAGGCGGCGGCGAAGCCCGAAGCCAAGGCGGAAGCGCCGGCTGGCAAGGTCGAGACGAAGCCCGAGGCCAAGACAGCCGAAAAGGCGAAGCCGCTCTTCAAGACGCCCAAGGGCGAGCCTGACGATCTGACGGTGATCAAGGGCATCGGCCCTGTCGCGGCGAAGGATTTGAACGAGCAGGGTATCGCTACTTTCGCCCAGATTGCGGCGCTAACTGACGAAGATGTCGCCAGGATCGACGCGGCCATGCCGTTCAGCACCCATCAGATCGAAGACTGGCGCGAGCAGGCCAAGGCGCTCGCCAAGGGCGAATAAGAAGGCTGAAGGAGAACACCGATGGCACACAAGAAAGCTGGCGGTTCGTCGCGCAACGGCCGTGATTCCCATTCCAAGCGTCTCGGCGTGAAGAAGTTCGGCGGCGAGAAGGTGCTCGCTGGCAACATTCTCGTGCGCCAGCGCGGCACCAAGTGGCACCCCGGCGAAAATGTCGGCATGGGCACGGACCATACGCTCTTTGCGCTGCAAGCCGGCGCTGTCGCATTCCGTACCAAAGCCAACGGCCGAACCTACGTATCGGTCAATCCGATTATGCAGGCAGCGGAGTAGCCGGTTCCGCGACACGAAACACCGGCGCCCCATCTCGGGTCCGGTGTCTGGAAAATCCAGGAAAAGGAACAGGGGAGATGGGACGCCAGCTCCCCTTTTTCTTTGCCTGGAGGACGATCACGTGGTTGCAGAGAAGGAAGACGTCGAGGGCGAGAGCCTGAGGATCGAATGCCCCGTTCTCGTGACGGATCGGCTGGTTTTGAGGCCGCCGCATCCCGAGGATATTCCCGACATTGCGCGTCTCGCCCATAACCCTCGCATCGCCGAGATGCTGGCGCGCATGCCCCATCCCTATGGCGAGCCCGAGGCGCGCGCCTTCGTCGATATGGCGGCGAAAGGGAAGTTCGGCGGTTGTAGTTATGCCGTGGCGGTCGCGGAAACCGGCGCTTTCGTCGGCTGCGCCGGGCTGCATCCGAAGGAACTTGGCCTCGAACTCGGCTATTGGATCGGCGAGCCTTTCTGGGGCAGGGGCTATGCCACCGAGACGGCCCACGCGCTGGTTGATCTCGCCTTTCGCGCGACGGAGATCGAGGTGCTGCACGTCGCCTGCCGCGTCATCAACGCGGCTTCGCGCCGTGTGATCCACAAATGCGGCTTCCAATATGCCGGGCAGGGAATGATGGATTCGATCGCCGCCGGACGGGTTCCGATCGAGCGCTACACGCTCGATCGCAAGACCTGGATCGGCTTGCGCCAGTGGCCGCGGAACTGATGCCGCCGGCCGTCAGGCCGCGTGCGAGGCCGGCGCCGCGGAGAGAAAGGCGTGTATCGCGGCGGCATCCGTGGTGCCGCGGATTTTCGCCACGGTGTCGGCGTCCCGCAATGCCCGCGCGATGCGCGAAAGCGCCTTGAGATGATCCGCGCCGGCTCCCTCCGGCGCCAGAAGCAGAAAGACGAGGTCCACCGGCTGGTCGTCCAGCGCCTCGAAATCGACCGGCGTCTCCAGCCGCGCGAAAACGCCTAATATCCTTTTGACGCCCGGAATCTTGCCATGTGGTATGGCGATGCCATTGCCGACCCCGGTGGATCCCAGCTTTTCGCGTTGAAGAACCGTATCGAAAACGAGGCGCTCTGCGAGACCTGTAAGTTGTGCCGCCCGTTCCGAAAGCATTTGCAAGAGCTGCTTTTTTGAATTCACCTTCAAGGCCGGCATGACTGCCGAAACCTCGACCAGATCGCTCAGATCCATTCTTCGCGTCCCTGCCTGATTCCGTTCTCGCGTCGCGGGCTCCGCCACTGGCGCCGCTTTGAGGCCTAACATCTAACCCTGGCGCATTGTTGCTGCGGCCGGGTCGATCCAGCCGATATTTCCATCCTGCCGGCGATAAACGATGTTGAGCTGGTCGCTTCCGGCATTGCGGAAGACGACCACGGGAGCATCGCGCGCATCAAGTTCGATGACGGCCGAAGCCACGGTCATTGTCTTCAACACGACCGTCGATTCCGCGACGACGGCAGGAGCGAAATCCTCGGGGATTTCTTCCTCGTCTTCCGCGATCGGCGCCATGATCGTGTAGGCGATATCGGTGTCCGCGCCGTTGCCACCGGCCTTGTGGGATTTCAGCCTCCGCTTGTATCGTCGGAGCCTTTTCTCGATCCGCTCCGCCGCCGCCTCGAAGGCCGCCACGGGCTCCTGCGCGTGGCCCGCGGTCTGGAGCGACATGCCCGTATCCAGATGGATCATGCAATCCGCCGCAAAGCGCGATCCCGTCTTTTCGACCACGACATGGCCGGAAAACCCGCCGTCGAAATATTTCTCGACCGTGTCGCCGATACGCCCCTCGATGCGCGTCCGGAACGCGTCCCCGATATCCATATGCTTTCCAGAGATGCGCAAGTTCATCGGAAATCCGACCTCTCGTTTGTTCCCTGTTTCGTTGAGTTTATACCCGTGGGCAGAGCACACAAGGTTTACGGCGCCAAAGACACCGTTATCAGAACCTTAATCTGCTTTACGGCTGAGCGCATGACGATTTCGGACATTGATCACCGTCTCATGCGGGCCGGCTTCTAGCCATCTTGGCAGGGGATGTCAATCTGGGGGCCGGTCGGCAGGACGCCTCAGCGTCCGGCGGAAGCAAGCGCTTGCTTTTCACGTCGGCGCTGGATCGATGAGGGGATGTTCATTCCCTCGCGATATTTGGCGACGGTGCGGCGGGCGATATCGACGCCGCTTCGCCGCAGCATGTCGACGATCGTGTCGTCGGAGAGGATTTCCGCGGGCTTTTCCTCGCTGATCAGTTGACGGATGCGGTCGCGTACCGCTTCCGAGGAATGCGCGTCCCCGCCCTCGGCGGCAGCGATCGCGGCGGTAAAGAAATAGCGCAGTTCGAAGACGCCGCGCGGGGTCAGCATGTATTTGTTGCCGGTGACGCGGCTGACGGTCGATTCATGCAAGCCGATCGCCTCCGCCACGGCCTTGAGGTTGAGCGGACGAAGATGGCGCACGCCGTGAAGCAGGAAGCCGTCCTGCTGACGGACGATTTCCGACGCCACTTTGAGGATGGTCTTCGCCCTCTGGTCCAGGCTGCGTGTCAGCCAATTGGCGTTCTGCAGGCATTCCGCGAGGAAATCCTTCTCAGCCTGATTCCTGGTAACGGCGCTGACCCGCGCGTAATAGGTATGATCGACCAGGACGCGCGGCAGGGTCTCGGGATTGAGCTCCACCTGCCAGCTGCCGTCGGGCGCCGGGCGGACCACGACATCGGGAACCACAATATCCGAAGTTGCGCTGGTGAATGCTGCGCCAGGCTTTGGGTCGAGAGCGCGGATTTCCGCTATCATGTCTAAAATATCGTCCTGGTCGACGCCGCAGCGCCGCCCGAGCATCGGAAAATCCCTTTTGGCCACGAGGCCGAGATTCTGGAGCATGATTTTCATGACGGGATCGAGCCGGTCGCTGCGATCGAGTTGGAGCGCGAGGCATTCGCTTAAGCTTCGCGCGAAGATCCCAGCCGGATCGAAGCTCTGGCAGGTGGCAAGCACCTCGGCCACACGGATTTCTTCAACTCCCAGCCTGTCGGCAATCTCAGCCAGGTCGGCCTGGAGATAGCCGTTATCGTCGAGATTGTCGGCAAGATCCGAGGCGATCAGACGCATCGCGGGATCGGCAAACGCAAACGCGATTTCTTTCCCGACATGGTCGCGCAACGTATGCACCTCTGCCGCGAGATCGTCGAGATCGAAGCCGTCGGAACTCCCTGCGCCCGCGCCGAGGACTGCGCCTGCGGATTTCCATTGGCCGGCAAGTTCCGGCCCGATCCTTTCCCTTGTGCCGGGGTCATCCGGAAAGAGATTTTCCAGCGAGGCGTCGAGCCGTTCCGAAATCGCGCTGGCGCTCCATTCCGGTTGTTCGCCCGGCCATTCGTCGCTGGCCGGTCCGGAAATTTCGGGAGCGCTGGGGGTCGGTACGCCCTCTTCCCCCTGCGGGCGCTCGAGAAGCGGGTTGCGCTCGATTTCCTCGTCGATGAAGCGCTCAAGATCCTGATGCGCCATCTGCAGCAGCCGGATCGACTGCATCAGTTGTGGCGTCATCACCAGCGATTGCGACTGGCGCAACTGAAGCTTGGCCGAAAGCGCCAAAACCGCGTTTCCTCCCTATCCGAGCCGTCCAGGCATGATTTTCATGCTTTTCATGAAAATGGCCCGGCTTTTGCTTGTCAAGGAAACGATAGCGAAGCTTGCTTACCGCCGCGTTAGCTCCGCCAGATCCGTTGCGGTCCTACAGGGTGAAGCCTTCGCCGAGATAGAGCCGGCGGACATCGGCATTGCCGACGATCTCGGCCGGCCTGCCATGCGTCAGCACCTTGCCGGCATGGATGATATAGGCCCGATCGACGAGGCCGAGCGTCTCGCGGACATTGTGGTCCGTGACAAGGACGCCGATACCGCGGCTCGTCAACTGCCGCACCAATTGCTGAATGTCGAACACGGCAATCGGGTCGATGCCGGCGAAAGGCTCGTCGAGGAGCATGAATTTCGGATTGGTCGCCAGCGAGCGGGCGATTTCGAGGCGGCGGCGCTCACCGCCCGAAAGCGAGATCGAAGGCGACTTGCGCAGATGCGAGATGTGGAACTCGTCGAGCAACTGGTCGAGCTTGCGCTCGCGCTCGCGCCTGTTCTTTTCCACCACTTCGAGGACGGCGCGGATGTTGGCTTCCACGGTGAGGCCGCGAAAGATGGAGGCTTCCTGGGGAAGATAGCCGATGCCGAGCCGCGCCCGGCGATACATCGGCATTGAACTGACGTCGTAACCGTCGATCTCGATCGTGCCCTTATCGACGGGCACGAGCCCCGTCACCATGTAGAAGCATGTCGTCTTGCCGGCGCCGTTCGGACCGAGCAGCCCCACCGCCTCGCCGGCGCGCACGCCGAGCGAAACGCCGCTGACGACCTGGCGGCCCTTGTAGCTCTTCGTCAGGCCGCGCGCGATGAGCGTGCCCTTCAGCCTCTCCCGGTCTATCTGTCCGGAAGAAGGGGCGGCGGTCTGGCTGGTGGGTTCGGCGACCTGCGTCTGCGCGGACAAGCGGCTACTCCGAGCCGTTCTTCTTGCTGGGCGTCAGGAGCATCTTGACCCGTCCCGGCGAACTCGCGCCATTGCCGCCGCATCCGTCGAGCTTCGATTGGCCGGTCTTCAGATTGGCGACGAGCTTGCAGCCGACGACGACATTCTCTCCCTGCGTCAGCACGACCTTGTTCCCCGACAGGGTGAGAATCTGGGTCTTCATATCGAAAGTGCCCCGGTCTCCGGTCGCCTTCTGGTCCCGCGACTGGACATAGACCTTGCCGTCCACCTCGATGTGATCGATGTCCGAAGCGCCCCCAAGCGCTATGCCGCCGGCGCCGACATCGCTTTTCTTGCCCGAGGAAGCTGCCGGGTCCTTACCGCCCTTGCCGTCCTTGGCGTCGCCCGGCTTGGATTTGACGTAATAGACCACCATGTGGCCGGCCTTGAGAAGCGTGTCTCCTTGGACGACGTTCACATTTCCGGTGAAGATCGCTTCGTTCTGGGCCTGGTGGACCTCGAGCTTGTCGCTCTCGATCTGGATCGGCTGGTCGTTGGACAATTTCGGTCCGTTCGCCGTGCTGGCCGGACCCGAATTGTTGCCCTGAGCCAGCGCCGCTTGCACGAAGCCGCTCCCGATCAGCAATGCCGGAGCGAGAACGAGTACCGGCAGGACGGCCGGCAAATCCAGGCCATTATTGTTTCGCATCTGTCCCTCCGCCCGCGGCCTTCTTGCCTTGGGGCATCATAACGAGTTTCACGTTCCGGTCGAAAACGAGCACCTGTCCGCGATTTTCGATGCTCATCGAATCCGCCGTAATATGCGATGAATTCACCGTGATATCGACGGGATCTGGCGTCTTCATGGTGCCGTCCTTCATTTCCACGAATGCCGATTTGAGTTTCGCCGTTATACCGTTCGATGTGGTTACAACCATGTCGCTCTTTATGTCGAGCGTATTCTTCTCCTTGTTGTAGAAGCCCCGGTCGGCCTTCACGTCGGCCCAATTGCCGTCGGAGATCGGCAGGCGCGCATTGATCTTCTGGAGTTCGATAAGATTGGTGTCGGATACGCTCTGTATGGCCTTTGCCGCATGCATTCTGTAGGGCCGGTTGTCGCGGGTGAATCCCTCCAGTTTAGGATCGGACATGATCAGCTTTCCGTCCTTGAAACCGGTATTCAGAAGATCGATGGAAATTTGAGCCGGCGTGAAAATATAGGAATAGGCAAAAAACGACAGCGCGATGAGAACCGCCGCTGCGGGGAGTAGAAATTTGAGCGTACGCACCAGGGTCGAGTGCCGCCGCGCGCGCCGGAAAGCATCGGCCAGCGCAGCCTTGCCGCTGTCCCCCGGCGTTTCGCCCTTCTGCTGCCCCTTCGGCAATATTGGTTCGGCAACCGCCATGTCCGCTCGAATGTCGTGCCTGAGAAACATTTATCCAAATGCCCGCTGATGCTGGCGAAACCACCACTATAGCCGATCTCGCCTCGCTTGATAGCAACAGGCTCGTGAAGCCTGCAAAGAAAAACCTCTAACGCGATAATAATCCTTGCACGAAGTCTTTCATTTTGCTCGATTTCGCGGCATCTTCCCGGTCTTCAGGTCATTTTTGAGGCAGGAAATCCGGGCTTGCCGCAGGGGGGAGATATTATTTCTCGCCGGGATTTCAATGTGGTCGCTGCCCCTTCGTTCGACCCACTTCGCCGCGAAGAAACTGAAATGGTGGACATTTCAGACGCCTTCGCTCCTCATAGCCGATGAACAGGTCGATATTCCATGCCTTCGAAAGCCGACGAGCTGATAGACCGCCGCCACATGCGGCGCAAACTGACATTCTGGCGGATCGCGGCCATCGCCATCGCCGCGATCGCCATCATCGCCGCCGGCGCGCGATTTTACCGGCACGGCTTCGGGGCTTCCGCGGCCAGCCAGATCGCCAAGGTGAAGATTTCGGGCACGATCACCCAGGACGATGATCTCATCGATCAATTGGAGCAGATCCGCAAGTCACGCGCCGTCAAGGGGCTGATCCTGGAGATCAACTCACCGGGCGGGACGACGGTCGGCGGCGAAGCCCTCTATGACGAGGTGCGGCGGGTCGCGGCGGACAAGCCAGTCGTGGCGGAAATCGGCACGCTTGCGGCGTCGGCCGCCTATATGGTTGCGAGCGCCGCCGACCACATCGTCGCGCACCGGACGTCGATCGTCGGCTCGATCGGCGTCCTGATCGAATATCCCGACGTGACCGGCCTCATGGACAAGCTCGGCATCAAGCTGGAGGCGATCAAATCGGCGCCGCTCAAGGCGGAACCGTCGCCCTTCAACCCGACCACGGATCAGGAGCGGGCGATGGTGCGCAAGCTCATTCTCGACAGCTACGACTGGTTCGTCGGAATCGTCGCGGAACGGCGCAAGCTGACCCACGACCAGGCTCTGGCCCTGGCCGACGGGTCGATCTTCACCGGCCGGCAGGGTGTTGCCAACAAGCTTGTCGATGAAATAGGGGGAGAGCGTCAGGCCGTCGCCTGGCTCGGCACGAAGGGCGTCGATCCCAAGCTCGATGTGGTCGAATGGGAGGCGGACAAGTCCGGCGGGTGGTTTTTCAGCCGCTCCGCCGCCCGCGCCATTGCGCATTGGCTGGGCGCGCCGCAAGAGGCCGGCGACCTGGTGCGCCGGGTGGTCGGGGACGGCATCTTCCTTGACGGTCTCCAATCGGTCTGGCACGGTGACGTGACGCGGCCTGAGTGACTGAAAAGCAAGCGGTTTTTGTCTCCGAGACAATTTCGCAAGAGGCATACGGGGAGTGGAGTTCATGATCAAATCGGAACTTGTGCAGATCATTGCCAATCGCAATCCTCATCTGTTTCTCCGCGACGTGGAGAACATCGTGAATGCCATTTTCGATGAGATCACGGACACTCTGGCGGCGGGAAACAGGGTGGAATTGCGCGGCTTCGGCGCGTTTTCGGTCAAGAACCGGCCGGCGCGGACGGGCCGCAACCCGCGAACCGGCGAATCGGTCCACGTCGAGGAGAAATGGGTGCCGTTCTTCAAGACCGGCAAGGAATTGCGTGAACGCCTGAACAGCAACTGACGAACAGGACCGGGTTCGCCGCGATCTGACCGCTTTCCACAATTTTGCACTTGCCTTTTTTCCCCATGGTTAACCGCTTCCTTACGATCGTCATTCTGGTTCCGCTCGCGGTCATTCTGATCGCGCTGGCCGTCGCCAATCGCGGCGCGCAACCTTTCACGATCGATCCGTTCAATCCCGGCAATCCGGCGCTCACCATTGCCTGGCCGCTCTTCGTCTATCTCTTCATCGCTTTCGTGCTCGGTCTTCTGGTCGGCGGCGCGGCGACATGGCTGAGACAGGGCCGGTATCGCAAACAGGCGCGCCGCCATGCCGAGGAGGCGAGGAGCCTGAGGGAGGAAGTCGCCAGCGCCAAGCCGGCGCCGCAGCGGCCGGCGATTACCGGCCCTTCACATTGACAGCGAAGCATCCGGCGCAAGTGGCCAGAAAGGACGAAAAGCGGCGATGCTGAGCATCTCTCCGAACGATGTCGATGATTGCCTCGACTTTCCCTTCATGGTCGAAACGCTGCGGCAGGCTTTTGTGGAAGGAGCGGTCCAGCCGGTCCGTCATCATCATCAGGTCGATTACCCCGAAGGCAATCCGACGACGCTTCTCCTCATGCCGGCCTGGACGGATTTAGCTTCCGGCGGGAAGCAAGGCCATATCGGCGTCAAGATCGTCACGGTGTCGCCAGACAACAACGCCGTCGGCAAGCCGGCGGTGATGGGGCTTTATCTGCTTCTCGACGGCCGGACGGGAGAGCCGCAGGCCCTGATCGACGGGCAGCGGTTGACACTGTGGCGCACGGCGGCCGCATCGGCCTTGGCGGCGACATGGCTGGCCCGCGAAGATGCCGAGAAGTTGCTCGTGATCGGCGCCGGCGCATTGGCGCCTTTTCTGGCGCGGGCGCACGCCTCGGTCCGTCCGATCCGGGAAATCCGTATCTGGAACCGCACCGAGGCCAATGCGCGGAAAATGGCGGCCGCGCTGCGCGACGAAGGATTGAACGCCGAAGTAACCGGTGATCTCGACGCAGCGCTCGCCTGGGCCGACATCGTCTCCTCCGCAACCATCTCGCCCGAACCGCTGGTCAAGGGCGCCTTGCTGCGGCCCGGCGCCCATGTCGATCTCGTCGGCGCGTTCACGCCGACGCTTAGGGAAAGCGATGACGAAGCCGTGCGGCGCGCGAAGCTTTATGTCGATACGCGCGCCGGCGCCAGCAAGGAGGCGGGCGACATCGTTCAGCCGCTCAAGAGCGGCGTCATCAAGCCGGGCGACATCGTCGCCGATCTCTTCGAACTGGCGCGCGGCGAAAAGCCGGGGCGGCAAAGCGGCGAAGAGATCACGCTGTTCAAATCCGTCGGCGCGGCGCTCGAAGACCTCGCGGCCGGCATAGCCGTCTACGGGCGCATGAGCGCGCGTTGACGCGGCAGCGCGGTCAGTCGGCGGGGAAGAAAACCCGCAGCCGATGCCGGTCGGGATCGAGCGCGACGAAGGTGCGGCCGAAATCCATATCCGCCGGCGGCTGGAGGATTTTCAGTCCTTTCTGCTTCCATGCGGCATGCGTTTCGTCGACCTCGGCGGCGCTTTCGACCGTGAAGGCGACTTCCGCGCCGCCGCCGCCCGCTTCGGCGGCCGGTTCGACCGTATGGCGCGACCAGAGGCCGAGCATCAGGCCCGATGAGAGCCGGAAGAGCGCGAAGGTCGGGGACGATTCGACCGGTTCCTGTCCGTGAAGCTTTGTGTAAAAGGCCGCGCTTACCGGCGGATTATCGACATAGAGCAGCATGAAATTGGTGTTCGGCATGGCGTGTCTCCCTGGTTGATGGACACACGGTATGCGAAGCCACTGTCAATTTCCGGCAGTAGAGCAATTCCAGCAAAAGTGTGGTGCGGTTTTGCGTTCGGAATTGCGTAAACCAATCCCTCAGAACATCTCGTCGAGTTCCTGCGAAAGACGCCATTCCGCGAGCAGGATGCGGTGCCGCCTCGGCGTCCGCTCATGGACCGGCGTCACCGATCGGATGCGGTCGAGCCGGAAATGCCGAAAATCCCGCCTTGTCTCGCACCATGCCGCAAGCACTTCCGCGGCCTCGAAGAAGCCGATGGCGATCGGCCAGACAAGGCGCTCGGTCGCCTTTCCCTTCTTGTCGGTATAGGCGAGATAGAGCTTTTCCTCGCGGCCGATGGCCTCGCGGATGTGCTTGAGTTGCGCCGGCTTGCCGGATTTCGCCGGTCCCGCCAGCAAGGCGCTTTCGGCTGCCGCGTTTTCCATCTCAGGCGGCAGCGCCGCCTCGATCTTGGCAAGCGCGTTTTCCGCCGCCCGTTCCAGGTCCTCGTCGCCCCTTTGCGAGACGAAGCGGAGGCCGAGGATAATGGCGTCGATCTCCTCCTCGCCGAACATCAGGGGCGGCAGGAAGAAGCCCGGCTTCAGCACATAGCCCAGTCCCGCCTCGCCCTCGATCGGCGCGCCCTGCGCCTGCAGCGTGGCAATGTCGCGGTAGAGCGTGCGGATGCTGACACTAAGCTCGTCCGCCAGCGCCTGGCCGCTGACCGGCCGGCGCCGGCGGCGGAGCGCCTGCAGGAGGTTAAGCAATCGTTCGGAGCGCGCCATGGGAACAGCCGTGATTCGTCCGCTGATTCTGATGCCTTCAGGTCGTCAAATCCATCCCGCCATATGGCTTCGGTTGCGGTCTCCGGCCCCCTATGGCAGAAGCACCGGCCATGGCCGGAGATGTCGTGTCTTGAAAGCATCGCGCGAGAATGAGCGGGACGAGAGGAGAGCGCGGGAAACGCGCGATGCCCCACGATCCGCCGAGGCGTCGAAACGTATTCCGGCGCGGCGGAGCGGCGCTCTGCCGGCGGAGAATTTGCCGCTTATCCTCGAAGTCGCCCCGAACGCCGACTATGCGCTGCTCGACAGCGGCGATGGCGAAAAGCTCGAACAATATGGCACCTACCGCATCGTGCGGCCCGAAGGCCAGGCGATCTGGCAGCGCGCTTTGGGCGAGGCCGAGTGGAACAAGGCCGACGCTATCTTCACCGGCAACACGGATGAGGAGGGCATGGGCCGCTGGCGTTTTCCCAAGGCGCCGCTCGGCGAAACCTGGCCAATGCGGCATGACAGCATCGATTATCTCGGCCGCTTCACCTCCTTCCGCCATGTCGGCGTCTTTCCCGAGCAGGCGACGCATTGGAGTCATATGGAAAGGCTGATCCGGGGGGCCGGGCGGCCCGTCCGGGTACTTAATCTCTTCGGCTATACCGGCCTCGCCTCGCTTGTCGCGGCGCGCGCCGGCGCGGAAGTCACCCATGTCGACGCCTCGAAGAAGGCGATCGGCTGGGCGCGCGAGAACCAGGAAATCGCACGTCTCGGCGAAAAGCCGATCCGCTGGATTTGCGAGGATGCGATGAAATTCGTCGAACGCGAGGAGCGGCGCGGCAGCCGCTACGACATCATCCTGCTCGATCCGCCGGCCTATGGGCGCGGGCCCAAAGGCGAAGTCTGGCAGATTTTCCAGGACCTTCCGGTTATGGCGCACCTTTGCCGCGCGATCTTGACGCCGAAGCCGCTGGCCGTCGTTCTGACCGCCTATTCGATCCGCGCCTCTTTCTTCTCGATCCATGCCCTGATGCGCGACACATTCGCCGGCATGGGCGGCATGGTGGAATCCGGCGAACTGGTGATCCGCGAGAAATCGGCGGGCCGCGCGCTCTCCACCTCGCTTTTCTCGCGCTGGGTGGCCGCATGACGGAGGAGCGAGCCGCAAGCCGCGCGCCGGGGCAGGTCAAGGAGGTCACGAGCCTTTCCAACCCGATCGTGAAGGACATCAAGGCGCTGGCGCTGAAGAAATTCCGCGATCAGCAGAACGCCTTTTTGGCGGAGGGCCTGAAACTCGTCCTCGATGCGCTCGACCAGGGCTGGACGATCCGCACCCTCGTCTTCGCCAAGGCCCAGAAGGGCAATACCGTCGTGGAAAAGGCCGCGGCCCGGACAGTCGCCTCGGGCGGCCTGGTCCTGGAAGTAAGCGAAAAAGTGCTTGCCGCCATCACCCGCCGCGACAATCCGCAAATGGTCGTCGGCGTCTTTTCCCAGCGCTTCGAAAAGCTCGCGGCGATCAGGCCCGAGGGAGAGGATGTCTGGGTGGCGCTCGACCGTGTGCGCGATCCCGGCAATCTCGGCACCATCATTCGCACGGCGGATGCGGTCGGCGCGAAAGGCGTCATCCTCGTCGGCGAATGCACCGATCCGTTCTCGCTGGAGACGGTGAGGGCGACCATGGGCTCCATTTTCGCCCAGCCGATCGCCAAGGCCGGCATGGAAGAATTCCTCGAGTGGCGCAAAGGCTTTGGCGGCCTCCTCGTCGGCGCCCATCTCAAGGGCGCGGTCGATTACCGCTCGATCAATTATCGCGACCGCCCTGTGGTGGTCCTGATGGGCAATGAGCAGCAGGGGCTTCCCGACGCTCTTGCCGAAACATGCGACCGGCTCGTCCGTATCCCGCAGGCGGGACGGGCGGATTCGCTCAATCTCGCCGTCGCCACCGGCATCATGCTCTTCGAGATTCGCCGCGCCGCGCTGAGGATCGGAGGCCACGAATGAAGATCAAGGCTTTATGGCCCTATGCGCTGATCGCGATCGTCGCGATTGCGCTCGATCAATGGGTGAAGCGGCTGATAGAGACCGGCATGGCGATGCATGAAGAAATCGATCTCCTGCCTTTTCTGGCGCTTTTCCGCACGCACAATAAGGGCATCGCCTTTTCGCTTCTGGCTGGACTGGGTGACAAGGGGCTCATCCTTGTCGCGCTCGTCGTAATCGCCGTGGTGTTTTTCCTGGCTGTGCGCAGCACGGCCGGCCAAATCTTCGCGCGTACCGGTTTCGCGCTTATCATCGGCGGTGCGCTGGGCAATCTTATCGACAGGGTGAGGCTGGGATACGTCGTCGATTATGTTCTCTTCCACACGTCGGTATGGTCCTTCGCCATCTTCAATCTCGCCGACGCCTTCATCACGGTCGGGGCGGGATTGATCCTTCTGGAGGAAGTCATCGCCTGGTTCAGGGAACGCAACGCGTCGAACGGATCGAAGCCGCCGGTCGAACGTTAGATTTTTGCATGAAGGTGCTGGGACGGCTTACCTTCCAGGGAGCGCCTATTTTGGATCGGAGAACAGTATGAGCGACAGCTTTAGGGCCATTCTCATCTCGCGTGACGATGACGGCAAACAGTCGGTCGATGTCACGGACATGACGGATGCCGATCTGATGCCCGGCGATGTGACCGTTGCCGTCGAGGCAACGACGGTGAACTACAAGGATGGGCTTGCGATCACCGGCAAGGCGCCGGTCGTGCGCCGCTTTCCGATGGTGCCGGGCATCGATTTCGCCGGCACGGTGATCGCGTCGGAAAGCCCCGATTGGAAGGCCGGCGACAAGGTCATCCTCAATGGCTGGGGTGTCGGCGAGACGCATTACGGCGCCTATGCCGGCCATGCGCGGGTGAAGGGTGACTGGCTGGCGCCGCTCCCCGCGTCGCTGACGCCGAAAGACGCCATGGCGATCGGCACGGCCGGCTATACGGCAATGCTCTGCGTCATGGCGCTCGAGCGCCATGGCATCACGCCCGAGCGTGGGCCGGTCATTGTCACTGGCGCTAGCGGTGGCGTCGGGTCGGTCGCCGTGTCGATTCTGTCGGGCCTTGGCTACCAGGTGATCGCCTCGACGGGGCGCGCCGCCGAACATGGCTATCTCAAGGAACTGGGCGCGGTCGAGATCATCCCGCGCGAGGAGCTTTCCGGCGCCGGTAAACCGCTTGGCAAGGAGCGCTGGGCAGGCGCCGTCGATTCCGTCGGCAGCCATACGCTCGCGAATGTGTTGTCGATGACTTCCTATGGTGGCGCGGTCGCCGCCTGCGGGCTGGCGCAGGGGATGGATCTACCGGCAAGCGTCGCGCCCTTCATCCTGCGCGGCGTGTCGCTCCTCGGCATCGATTCGGTGATGGCGCCGAAGACCATCCGGCTGGAGGCCTGGCGGCGGCTGGAGCGCGATCTCGACCACACCAAGCTCGCCGCATTCACCACCTCGATCGGCTTCGACGGCCTGATCCAGGCGGGGCATGACATCATGGACGGAAAAGTGCGCGGCCGGCTGGTAGCGGAAATCGGCGATAGGGCCGATAGCTAAAATTCGATCCATCGGCCAAAAGCTTCCCTAACCGCCATCGGTTAAGGGTGGCGTCATGGCGTGGGACCCTTCCTCAAAGTCGGCCGGAGCGACGGCGGCTCCAGCTGAAATCGCTCCTGAAAACGGCACGGCGCAAAGGCGCATCATCGACGCCCCCGCGCTCGCGCCTTCGCTGCTGAGTGCGGCGCCTGGGCGGGGCCTGCTGGCGATCGCGGCTGCTGCCGTTGTGCTCGCCATACTGATCTGGCTCTCCGCATCCCCTCTCTATCTTTCGGCAGCGACGCTATTCGTCGGCTTTGCCAGTGTCTGGCTTTACCGGCGAATGCTTCGTGACCGCCAGCGTCTGGCGCGGCTGGAGGAGGAGAATTCCGCCAGTCGCGTCGAATTCGAGACGCTTGCCGATCGCATGTGGGAGTTGCAGGAGAGCGAGGAACGCTTTCGCGGGCTGATCGACGCGCTCGGCGATATCGTCGTCCATCGCGACCGGGAGGGGCGCATCGTCTATGCCAATCGCGTCCTGGCCGATCTTGTCGGCTGCGAGCAGCGGGCGCTGTCCGGCAGAAAATTGTCGGATTTCGGGATTGATGTCGGCATCATGCCGGATGCCGCCTTGTCGGATGGCGAATGTCTGAGTTCCACCGACGTCGCGATCCAAACAGGCGGGGAGACGCGCTGGTATTCCTGGATCGAACTGTCGGTCCGCGACAAGGCAGGCGACGCCGTTTCGCATCGCGCCATCGCGCGCGACATCACCGGCCGCAAGCAGGCCGAAGAGGCATCGATCGCGGCGCGCGAGCGCGCTGAGTTCGCCAACAAGGCGAAGTCGCGTTTTCTCGCCACCGTCAGTCACGAGATCCGCACACCCATGAACGGCATTATGGGTATGGCCAAACTCCTGACGGACACGCGGCTGTCCCCCGAACAGAAAACTTATGTCGGAGCCATTTCGACTTCGGCCAACGCCCTCCTGGCGCTGATCGAGGATTTGCTCGACTTCTCCAAGATCGAAGCCGGCCGCTTCGACATGGAATTCCAGCCCGTTTCGCCGCGCGAGCTGGTCGAGAATGTGGCCGAACTTCTCGCCGCCCGCGCCTATGCGCAAGGGATCGGCCTCGGCTGCTATTGCGCCCCTGACGCGCCGCAACGGATCACCGCCGATCCCGACCGCCTCAGGCAGGTGCTCCTCAATCTCATAGGCAACGCCATCAAATTCACTGAAACTGGCGGCGTTCTCGTTTCCGTCACGCGATCTCCCGACACGGAGGCGGCTATCCGCTTCTCGGTCACGGATACGGGGGCTGGCCTGACGCAAGCGGATTTTCAGCGCGTCTTCCAGGAATTCGAGCAAGCCGATAGCACGTCCACCAGGCGTCATGGCGGCGCGGGCCTGGGGCTTGCGATCTCCAAGCGCATCGTTGAGGCGATGAACGGCACGATCGCCGTGGAAAGCGAATTGGGCGAGGGCACTTGCTTCTTCTTCGACATTCCCGTCGGTCAGGATGGCTTGCAGGGGATTGATCCGGCCCCGCTGCTCGCCGGGAGCCTCGCCGTGATCCTGTCGGAAAATGAACCCGAGGCCGCGGCCATGGCGCTGACGCTGGAGGCCTATGGCTGCGGCGTGGAGAAAGTCCGCTCGCTCGATGCCGCAGCCGAACGGATAGCCGCGGCTCCGGCCGACTTCTCCGTTGCGGTGCTGATTGATGCAAGGCTGGATGACCGGAATGGGAAGTTGTTGGGACGGCTGCGGCAGCGCGTCGAGACGACTTTCGAGGCGATAACGCTGATCGCGCCGACAGACCGCGACGGGCTCGATCAGTACCGTTCCAACGGCTATTCGACTTTCCTTGCGAGGCCGGTAAGGGGCGAAACGCTGCTGCGCGTCCTGACGGCCCGGCAGGCATCCCCTCTTGCCCCGGCCGGCCCTCAATCAGTCCCGACCCCACGCGAGGAACCGGCCGCCCTCCCTCGCGCCGGCCTTTCGATTCTTCTTGCGGAAGACAACGAGATCAATGCGCTGCTTGCCCGGTCCGTCCTGACGAAGGCCGGCCACGAGGTCCATGTGGTCGCAAATGGCCGCCAGGCGGTGGAAGCCATCATCCACCCTGTGGAAAAGAGCTTCGATCTCGTGCTGATGGACCTGCATATGCCGGTGATGGACGGCCTCGACGCCATTGCTCTCATCCGCCAGGAGGAAGAGGAAAAGGGGCTCCCGCCCATCCCGATCATGGTGCTTTCCGCCGATGGGCAGGAAGGGACGCGCCACGCGGTCCTGGCCCATGGCGCGACCGGCTTCGTCACAAAGCCGCTCGACCTGAAAGCGCTGATCGAGGCAGTTGCCGAACAGGCGGTTGCATGATCGGCCGAACTTGGGCATCCTGACGCGGGCCGTTCGGGCCTTTGAATTTGTCATTCTCCTGTTGCATCTCCCCTGTAGCCGAGGGTACGCAGCAACGGGAGAATAAGTGTGCAGGCTGCGATGCTGGAGCGTGGAAACGGAACCCGAGCCATACCGGCTCTTGCTGGGAACATCCGCAATGATGTTCCAGGAGGCGCCATTCTTGGCCGTATAGGTCCCCTGGAGGTTCGCCTTGCGCGCGACAGTTCGGAGATCGCTGCGGCGCAGGAAGTGCGCTTTCGCGTCTTCTATGAGGAACTTGGCGCGCGGCGGCACAAGATCCACGCGCTTGAACAGCGAGACGCGGATCGCTTCGATGCGATCTGCGATCACCTTCTCGTGCTGGATACCTCGCTTCCCGGAGGGCAGCAAATCGTTGGCACCTACAGGCTGCTTCGGCAGGAAAGCGCGATTGCGGCGGGCGGCTTCTATTCGGACGAGGAATTCCAGCTCGAATCACTGATCGCGCGCCATCCCGACAAGCGCTTTCTGGAACTCGGGCGCTCCTGCGTCCTGCCGGATTATCGTTCCAAGCGCACGATCGAGCTGCTCTGGCAGGGCATTTACGCCTATATCAGCCACTACAACATCTCCGTCATGACCGGCTGCGCCTCCTTCCACGGCACGGCGCCGGCGGCTCACGCCGAACCGCTTTCCTTCCTTGCGCAGAATTGCCGCGCGAATGAATGCTGGGATGTCAGGGCGGTTCCGTCGCGTTTCCACAGGATGGACATGCTGCCGCCCGAAGCCGTCAATCCCAAGGCGGCGCTCGCCGCCATGCCGCCGCTTATCAAAGGCTATCTGAGGCTTGGCGCGAAGATCGGCGACGGTTGCGTCATCGACGAGGATTTCGGCACCACCGACGTCTTTATCATTCTGCCCGTCGAATTCGTCTCGCCCCGCTACCTCAACTATTATGGCGCCGAGGCCGACCGCTTCGCTGCTTGATTAAGGCTGCCGGCGTTTCCACCGCCCGTCAGGTCATGCTCCGGATGGATTCGATCCTGTCGATCCCGCCGACGATGGGGGCAAAATCGCTCCAGACGCTGCGCGCCCCCCTTTCCCATTCGCTTTTCTCCTGCGGCTGGAAGATTTTGCAGCCGTGGGCGGTCGCAAGCTTCATGGAAGAGGTCTCGTCCTCGACCATCAACTGGTTGAAATAGCGCGCCCCTTCGCTGGCGGCCTCCTGGAAAACCGCTTTCTGCTCATCCGTCAGCCCGTTCCAGAACATTTGCGAGAAATAGACGACGCCCGAGGCCCAGATATGGTTCGTCTCGGTCATGTCGGGAACGACCTCGTAGAGCTTGAAGCCGGTATAGGCCGACTTCGTCAGATCCATGGCCCCGGCGACCCCGGTCTGGAGCGCATTATAGGTTTCGGTGATCGGGATGCCGATCGGGATGGCGCCGAAGGAACTCCAAAGCTTGGTGTGAAGCTTGCTCTGGATGACGCGCATGCGCACGCCTTTCAATTGCTCGGGCCTGGTGATCGGTTGCTTCGCCAGCAATTCGCGCGCGCCGTAATTGATGTAGTCGAGCGCGATGAAGCCCTGGGCGGCAAGCTTTTTCTTAAGCGCCGTGCCGATCTCGCCCTCCACGACCTTGCGGACATGCTGACGGTCGCGGAAGAGGAAGGGCAGGTCGAGGATCTGGATTTCCGGCGCCCAGCCGGACAGGATCGACGTCGTCGCGAGGCTTGCCTGGATCGAACCGAGCTTGATCCCTTCCGCCACCTCCTTCTCGCCGCCGAGCGCGCCGTTCTTCACGATGTTGAGGCGGAAAGCGCCGGGAAGCTTCTGATCGAGCAGCGTGCCGATCTTCACCCAGACCTTGGTTTCCGGCTTGTCGTCGCCGAAAAGCGACGCGACCGTGAGCGTCGTTGCCGCCCGGGCCCGGCCGATAAGGGCCGGCACGGCGAGCAATGCGGTGCCGGCAACGAGCGAACTCCGGAGAAATTGGCGGCGATTTTGCATGAGGAAATCTCCCTATCGGAAAAGGACGGCCCAGGCGCTGATGAGGAAAAGGCCGGCAAGCAGCGCCGTGAGGTAGGGCAGGACGGCGCGGAAGAGCGCCGGCGGCGGCACGCGGGTGACGCCGGAGACGACGTAAATCAACATGCCGAGCGGCGGCGTCAGGCCGTGGATCATCAAATTGACGACGATGATGACGCCGAAATGGATCGGATCGATGCCCGCGGCGACCGCCGCCGGCAGCAACAGCGGTCCGAAAAGTAGGATCGCCGCGCCGATGTCGAGCACCAGCCCGACGGCGAGCAGCATGATGTTTGAGACGAGGAGCACCGCGATCGGACCGCCGCCGAGCGCATTGGTGAGGCCGGAAACGAGGCCCGCGACATTGTCCACCGCAAGAAGGAAGGCGAACGGGCCGGCCGTGCCGATGAGGAGACCGATCGCCGAGGCTTCCGTCGCAGCCTGCCGGAAGGCGCCGAAGAGTTCGCCGATCCTGAGCTTCGCGAAAAACCCGAGCAGGAATGTATAGAGCGCGGCAAGGGCGGCCGCTTCCGTCACGGTGACGACGCCGAAGCGGATGCCGACCGTAACGATGATGCCGAGGCCGAACGCCGGAATGGCGCTGAAAGCCGATCTCCAGCGCTCCTTCCTGTCGGCGCGCGGTTGTGGGCGTTCGATCCTGACGCTGAAATGGATGGCGACCGCAAGGCAAGCGGCGAGCAGCAGGCCGGCGAAAAACCCGCCGACAAGCAGTGACCCGACCGAAAGCTCCGTCGCCGCCGCTAGGATGAGGAAGGCGATGGAGGGAGGGATGATGTTGTCGAGGATGGAGGTCGCGGCGATGATCGCCCCGGCCTGTTCCGGCCGGTAGCCGCGCTTCACCAGTTCCGGCTGGAAGGTGGCGGCGGAAAAGGCGGCGTTGGCCACCGACGAGCCCGACGCGCCGGAAAAGAGCAGGCTGGTCAGCAAGGTTGTCTGGGCGAGGCCGGCGCGGCGATGGCCGACAAGCGAGGCGGCGAAGCGGACAAGCTGGTTGGCGACGCCCGATATGGTGAGAAGATTGCCGGCAAGCAGGAAGAAGGGGATCGACAACAGCAGGAATTTCGACATGCCCGTTACCGTCGCCGAGACGACCGCCTGTTCGGGAAGCGTGCTGCCGAAGGCGATCGCCAGATAGGCGGCGGCGAGGAAGGCATGCGGCAATGGCGCGGCGACGATCAGCCCCAGCGCCGCGAAAAGACCGAGGATAATGCTCGGCGGCAGCGATGTGGCGATCGCGAGATGCGGCACGGCGAAATAGAGCGCCAGTCCGGCGAGCGTGGAGATGAGGATCGCGCCGCCTCTTTCTTCCTCGATCCGGTGCAGGAAAAGCACGATCAGGAGCAGCCCGCCGCCGACGCCGAGAAAGCCGAAGCGGACCCATTCCGGCAGGCCGATGGTCGGCGAGACGCCGCCCAGCATCGCCGCGATCTTGGCGCTGCCGGAGATCAGCACCAGCCCGGTCAGGACGGAGAACGTATCCGCCACAATCGCCGAGCCGCGCTGTCTCGCTTCCGGCAGCCTTGCGGCGAAGACGTCAAGCCGCATGGCGAGCGCGCTGTTCAAGGCGAGCGGCGCGCCGAAGGAGATGAGCGCGACATTAAGCCAGATGCCGATATCTTCCGAGCCGAGAAAGCCGGTCTGGAAGAGGTAGCGGAGCACGACGGCGGACAGCACCTCGATAACGAGAACCGCGAGGATCGCCGCCACGAGCGCGCCGAGCATGGTCTCGATCACGTGCAGCATCTTTGCCGCGAGACCGGTGGGCGAAAACGCCTTTCTGTCTTCCGCCGCTACCATTGCCTGTGGAAATGATGCACCGGCCCGCGTCCATGGCCGATGGCCAGCCTCTTTGACGCCGCGAGCGCTTCGCTGAGATAGGTCTTGGCCGCGGCAATCGCCTTTTCGAGGCTATCGCCCTTGGCGAGCCCGGCGGCGATGGCGGCGGAGAGGGTGCAGCCCGTGCCGTGATCGTTCGTGGTTTCGATGCGCGGCGCGGCGAAACGATGGGTACCGGCGCTGTCGAGGAGAAGATCGACTGCTTCGGTCCCTTCACCATGGCCGCCCTTGATCAGAACGGCTTCGGCGCCCGCTTCAAGAACACGCTTTCCCTGCTCTGCCATCTCCTCTTCGTTTCGGGCGATAGCGCTACCAGAGAGAATCGCCCCTTCCGGAAGATTTGGCGTCACGATGGTGGCGAGCGGTAAAAGCTCCCGCCGGATCGCGTCGACGGCTTCGGGTTCGAGGAGGCGATCGCCCGATGTCGCGACCATGACCGGATCGAGCACCGCCTTGCGGCCGAAGCGCCTGAGTGTTTCCGCGATGGCGCTTGCGATTTCGGCATTGGCGACCATGCCGATCTTGATCGCGCCTACATCGAGGTCTTCCAGCACCGCCTCGATCTGCTGCACCACCATGGCCGGCGAGACGGCCTCGACCGCGCGGACGCCTTGCGTGTTCTGCGCTGTTATTGCGGTGAGCACGCTTGCGCCATAAACGCCATGCGCCGAGAAGGTTTTCAGGTCGGCCTGGATGCCAGCGCCACCGCCGCTATCCGAACCCGCAATGGAGAGCGCGATCGCTGTCATGATCTTTCCTCCAGCGCGCGATCGATGCTCGATCGCATGGCGCGCACCGCTTCGGGAACCTTGCCCGACTTGAAGAGAGCGCCGATCGCGGCGATGCCGTCAGCGCCCGCCGCGATCGTCATCGGCGCGGTCCTGAGCGTCATGCCGGCAATGGCGCCGATGGGCATGTCCGGCCGCTCGGCGCGGATGAGCTTTGCCAAGCGGGCAAATCCCTCCAGCCCGACCGGCGCGTCGGGATTGTCCTTCGACAGCGTCTGGAAGACGCCGCCGATGCATGCATAGTCGACCGGTGCTTCGATGGCGGCGCGGGCATCCGTTTCATGCTTGACGGTCAGCCCGATGATCGCGCCGGGGCCGAGCAGCCGGCGCGCGTCGACGGCGGTCATATCCTCGCGGCCGATATGGACGCCCTCCGCGCCGGCCGCGAGCGCCACGTCCACGCGGTCGTTGACGAGGAGCGGCACGCCGGTGCCGGCAAGCGCGGCATGGATGGCGCGCGCCCGCTCGACGAGAAGTCGCGTTGCGGAATATTTGTCGCGATATTGCACCACGGTCGCGCCGTTCCGCGCCGCGTCGCCGGCGAAGGCGGCGAGGTTTTCCGGGCCGAGATTGTCGGCGTCGACGATGGTGTAGAGCCTCGGATCAATCCTGTTCATTGGAAATCCTCAATCGTTCGGAGATTGTCCTCTCGTCGATCGCGTGCAGCGCGTCGAGCAGCGCCGGCGCGAAGCTCCCCGGCCCCGCTGCCTTCTCGGCGGCGATCTCCGCCGCGATGGAGAGCGTCGTGATCGCCGCCGTCGCCGCCAAAAGCCCGTCCGGTTCGACTGCCTGGAAGGCGGCGATGAGAGCGCCAGAAAGGCAACCCGTGCCGCTGACGAGCGCCAGCCAGGGATGGCCATTGGCGAGTCGAATGATGCGGTTATCGAACCGGATCGTATCCACCGGCCCCGTCTCGATCCGCACGATTCCCTCCGTCGCGCCGATCGCCTCCATCTCGCTCTTGTTCCCGCGCACGGTCGTGATGCCGTGTCCCAGCAATTCGCGCGCGAAGGCGAGGCGTGGCCGCGACACGTCGCAAAAGACCGGATCGAGCACGGCGGGACGCTGTCTCCGGCGGGATTCGGAGGATGTGTTACCCCCACCCCTGTCCCCTCCCCACAAGGGGGAGGGAGACGCCGGCATTGCAGTTTCAGCCGGGATCTGACCCTCTGCAGGGATGCGGCCTCGTTCCCCTCCCCCTTGTGGGGAGGGGGCAGGGGTGGGGGTAACTTCATACGCGATCGCTCCGCCCATAGAGGACAGCGCCGTGCGGATCACCTCACGCCTCTCGCCTTCGAGCGTGCCGAGATTGATAAGGAGCGCATCGGCTTTCGCGGCGAAATCCGCGATCTCTTCCATATTCGCCGTCATCGACGGAATGGCGCCGATGATCGAGAGGCCGTCCGCGACCAGCTTCTGCGCCACACCGTTCATGATCGCATGGACGCGCGGGCGCTTCTCCCGCACCCGGTCGAGCACGCCCGCTATATCGGCGGCCGTGATCATTTCAGCTCCACCGCGAAATCGGAAACGGAATGACCGGGCTTGATCAAGCCATGCTTTTCCATGAAGTCGGCGAATTCGGCATAGCGGTGATGGTCGAGCGCGAAGGGCCGCTTGGCGAAATAGGGAATGGTGGCGAAATAGGCCGTGCGGTTGAGCTTGTCGTTCAAATTCGGATAGGCCTTGGTGAAGGCCGCCCAGCCCTCCTCGGGATGGTTGGTCATCCAGAGCGTCGCCTTCTCCACCGCGTCGAGGAAGCGCGGCAGACGCTTGTCGCCGACCTCGTCCTTGCGGGCGACGAAGATCAATTCGTCATAGGGCGGAACGCCGTTCTCCTCGGGGAAGATGGCGCGGCCTTCATGCCCTTCGAGCTTCATCTGGATGAGCTCGAAGGTGCGATACCCGCCGATTGTTGCATCCACCTGTCCAGAGATGAGCGGCGGCGTGATGGAAAAATTGATGTTGACCAGCTTCACCTCGTTGAGGCTCAACCCGGCCACCTTCAGCATGCCGGCGAGGACGGCATCCTGGAAGCCGGTGACGGAATAGCCGATCTTCTTCCCCTTCAAATCGGCGACGCTGTGGATCGGACCGTTTTTCATGACGATGAGCGTGTCAAGCGGCGCCGCCACCAGCGTGCCGAAACGGACGAGCGGCAGACCGCCCTCGACATCCATATAGAGGTTCGGCTGGTAGTAGACGGCGATATCCGCCTGTTTCGCCGCCACCATGCGCGGCCCGGCGGAGGGATCGGAGGGCGCGATGAGATCGACGTCAAGCCCCTCCGCCTTGAAGTAACCCTTCTCCTTGGCGATGACCAGGGGCGCGTGATCGGGATTGACGAACCAGTCAAGCAGGACGGTGAGCTTGTCGGCGGCGCCCGCAGGCGCGGCGGCGAAGAGGACAAGCGCGGCTGCAACAGCCAGTTTGCGCAGGAAGGTCATATGTTTCCTTTCATGGAGCGTGGGCCTCTCATGTTTCGGGCGCCCAATGCACGAGTCCCCTCGTCAGCCGGTCGGCCGTGACGCGGAGGATGAGGGTCAGCGCCGCGATCAGCGCGAGCGCGGCGAACATGGTGTTGGTCTGCATGCGGGCGTTTGCCTGCAGCATGACGAAGCCGAGCCCGCCCGACGCGCCGACCCATTCGCCGACGACCGCGCCGAGCGGCGCGAAAGCGGCGGCGATGCGCAGGCCGGCGATCAGCGAGGGGAGGGCAAGCGGCACGCGGATATAGCGCAAAGTCTGCCAGCGGCTGGCGCCGGTGAGCGCGGCGGCGTCGAGGATCGCCTGGTCCGTGCGCGAAAGCCCGTCGAGAAAGGCGGAAGCGACGGGGAAGAAGATGACGATCGCCGCCATGATGATCTTCGAGGTCAGCCCGTAGCCGAACCACAGAACGAGAACGGGCGCCAGCGCGAAGACGGGCAGGGCCTGCAGCACCAGCGCCAGCGGCCACACCAGCGAGCCGACGCGCGGCAAAGCCGCGACCAGCAGTGCGGTCGCGATGCCGAGCAGGATGCCGAGCGCCAGCCCCAGAAGGACTTCCTCCAGCGTCGTGCAGAATTGGGCGAAGAGGAAATCGGGCTGCGTGCCGAAGGCGCGCGCGACGTCGAGCGGCGGCGGCAGGATGAAGCGCGGCGGCGAAAACAGCCACACCGCCGCCTGCCACAAAACGATGGTGGCGAGCGCTCCGGCCAAGGTTTTCCCGGCGACGGACATGGCGTCGTCAGCGCCGCCCGCCGCGGCACGGAAAAAGACAAAATCCCCGAATTGTCATCAACAGAGCCCCGTTCCTACGCCGGTATTACCCGGATCAGGTTCAAGGGTCCGGCTCAACGCCGTCTCAGCACCGTCAAGGTGCACCCCTCGGACAGGCCTTATGTGTCGCAGGAGTTGACAGCTGTCAACGGTCGATGATGGGTAATCGCCATCCTGAATGACCCCCACCCCTAACCCCTCCCCACAAGGGGGAGGGGAATGATGCGGCATCCCTGCAGTACATCGAACTTCGGCGATTTCGGCTGGAAAGCGGTGTCGGCGTCTCCCTCCCCCTTGTGGGGAGGGATCAAGGGTGGGGGTAAAACGGCACCTCAATCCCGCTAGACTTCCCTATGCGATCGCCCCTGGAGGTGGGGATTGGAGTCCCTGCCGTAAACGGCGGTTCAATTCGGGTCGTCCCGCCCGTCAGGCAAGGCGTCGCCCCAGTCGAGCCGGCGTGCGCTCTTGAACAGCGCTCCCTCACGCCGGGAAAGAAGCCTCTCGGACGCCGAACCGTCCGCGTTACACCACTTCAGCCGGACGACGCCCGACGATTGCCGCGGCGGCGCCAGCACGCGGGCGGAAATCCTCTCCGGCGGCATGCGCGAGGCGGCGAGAAAAATATATTTCTCGTCTTCCCACGGCGCATCGGCCTCCTTTGCCTGCCGGTGCAGCCGCGATCGAGCCACGCGGCGGGCGAAGTGGCACCAGTCCGGCGACGTGAGCGGGCAATCATGATCGTGCGGGCAAGGGGCGACGATAGAGGCGTCGGCCGCGATCAGGGTCCTGCGAACGGTTAGAATCCGCTGCCAGCCGGCGGGCGTTCCAGGCTCGATCAGGACCAGCAATCCCTTCGTCAAGTTCCAAAGCCGCTCGACGAGCGGCCCAATCGCGTCGGGATCGATTTCATCGAGAAGATAGCCGGCCGTAACGAGATCGGCTCTTTCGCTCTCTGGAAATGCCATTTCGGCGTCGCCGCTCACCCATTCCGTGCGGATCGCCGTTGCATTGGCGGCGATTTCGCCGCCGACCTCCCGCATGGCGGGGCTTTTCTCGACGAGAAGAGCGTTTTCCAGCGTCGGCCAGCAATGCGCCGCCGCGAAAACCGCCGTGCCGGGACCCGCGCCGATGTCGAGCATGGATTTCGGAGCGAAATCCGGCAAAAGGTCGGCTGCATACGCGAGGCTCGCGCGGATCGCGGCATAGGTCGCGGGCAACCGCGTGGCAAGGTAGGCGCGCGCGGCTCGATCGTCAGCGACATGCAGCCGCCCGTCGCGGATTTCGGCCCGGTAGCGCGCGGACAAGGCCCGCGCCGCCCGCCGCAGATCGTTGAGCGGCGTTCCGTCGAGAAGGCGATCGATCGCGCTTTTCAGTTCCGCCGGAAGTTCCATGGCCGATGCCCATACCCTTCCCGCAGAATTCGCGCTATAGACCCGGCCCGTAGCAACGGACGTTTGTATGCTGAAAGTCCCTCTGAAGCTCGATCAGTTCATCGATGGCGAGGCCTTGCGTCGGGATCTCGCCGCCGTCGCGGGGGAGACGGAAGGCCATGGATCCAGCACCGAAGCCCGCGCCCATATCGTTTCGCTGCTGAAGGAGCGGCTGGCTGCCGGCCGGAAAATCGCCGAAACCCTGCTGATCGAGGACGGCGGCGGCGTGGCCTGCGCCGAGCGCCTTTCGCATCTGATGGACGAGATCATCCGTGCGCTCTATGATATCGCCGCAACCCATGTCTATCGCGAGGCGAACCGTTCCGCCGCCGAGCGCATGGCGATCATCGCCGTCGGCGGCTATGGCCGCGGCACGCTCGCGCCCGGTTCGGATATCGACCTGCTTTTCCTGCTGCCTTACAAGCAGACGCCCTGGGGCGAGCAGATTGTCGAATATATGCTTTATGTGCTATGGGATCTCGGCCTGAAAGTCGGGCACGCCACGCGCAACGTGGATGAATGCCTGCGCCTCTCGCGCGGGGACGTGACGATCTGCACCGCGATCCTCGAAGCCCGCCTCCTCTGGGGCGAAAAGCCGCTCTTCCACGATCTTATCGAGCGCTTTGATCGGGAAGTGGTGAAGGATACCGGCCCGGAATACGTCCAGGCCAAGCTCGCCGAACGCGACGCCCGGCATCGCAAGGAAGGCGAATCCCGCTATGTCGTCGAGCCGAATGTCAAGGACGGCAAGGGCGGGTTGCGCGACCTCCATACCCTGTTCTGGATCGCGAAATATTATTACCGGGTCCGCAGCGGCGAGGAACTGGTCGAAAGAGGCGTTTTCAAGCCGGAGGAATATCTGAAATTCCGCAAGGCCGAGGATTTCCTCTGGGCGGTGCGCTGCCATATGCACTTCCTCACTGGCCGCGCCGAGGAGAGGCTGCATTTCGATCTGCAAAAGGATATCGCGAAGCGCCTGGGCTACACGACGCGGCCCGGCCTTGCCGCCGTCGAGCGTTTCATGAAGCACTATTTCCTTGTCGCCAAGGATGTCGGCGATCTGACGCGCATCTTCTGCTCGGCGCTCGAGGAAGAGCAGGCAAAGGAGGTGCCCGGCTTCAACCGTATTTTCCTCACCTTTTCGCGCCGCCGCCGCAAACTCGCCGGAACGAGCGATTTCGTCGTCGACAATCAGCGCATCAACATCGCCGACGAGGAAATCTTCGAGCGTGATCCGGTCAACCTGCTGCGGCTTTTCTGGCTGGCCGACCGGCACGGGCTGGAATACCATCCCGACGCGCTGAAGCTTGTCACGCGCTCGCTCGGGCTTGTCACGCGCAATTTGCGCCGCGACAAGGAAGCCAATCGGCTTTTCATGGATATCCTCACATCCGGCCGCGATCCCGAACTCAATCTGCGGCGCATGAATGAGGCCGGGCTTCTCGGCAAGCTGATCCCGGATTTCGGCAAGATCGTCGCCATGATGCAGTTCTCGATGTATCACCACTATACGGTGGACGAACACCTGCTGCGCTGCGTTGGGGTTCTTTCGCAGGTCGACCATGACGACGGTAGGAAGGCGCATCCGCTGGTCAATGATCTGCTGCCTGGGTTGAGGGAGCATCGCGACACGCTCTATGTCGCGGTTTTCCTTCATGATATCGCCAAGGGCAGGCCGGAGGACCATTCCATCGCCGGCGCCCGGATCGCCAGGCGGCTCTGCCCGCATATGGGCTTGAGCCCTGCCGCGACGGAGACGGTCGCCTGGCTGATCGAGCAGCATCTGACCATGTCGATGACGGCGCAGACCAGGGATCTCAACGATCGCAAGACGATCGAGGATTTCGCCGCATTGGTGCAATCGGTGGAGCGGCTGAAGCTGCTCCTCGTTCTCACCGTCTGCGACATAACGGGGGTGGGGCCAGGCGTCTGGAACGGCTGGAAGGGACAATTGCTGCGGACGCTCTATTACGAGACCGAACTCTTGCTGACCGGCGGCTTTTCCGAGGCGCCGCGCGCTAAGCGCGCGGCGGTCGCGCGCGACGAACTCGCCGCCGCTCTTGGCGATTGGCCGGAGGCCGAACGCAAGCGCTATGTCGGCATGCATTACGAAAATTATCTCCTCACCGTCGATCTGGCCGAGCAGAAGCGTCACGCCGCGTTCATCCGCCAGGCGGACGCGGAGAAGAAGGCGCTCGCCACGATGGTGACGGTGCGCGAGGTCGAGGCTGTCACCGAAATCACGATTTTATGCCCGGATCATCCGCGGCTTCTGTCGGTGATTGCCGGCGCCTGTGCGGCATCCGGCGCCAACATTGTCGATGCGCAGATCTTCACCACTTCCGACGGCCGGGCGCTCGATACGATCATGATCAGCAGGGAGTTCAGCCTCGAGGAAGACGAGCTTCGGCGCGCCAGGCGGGTGGGCAAGCTGATCGAGGACGTTCTCGCCGGCAAGGTCTGGCTGCCGCGCATCATCGAGACGAAGGCCAAGCCGAAACGCGGCGCCAAGGCCTTCCGCATCGATCCGCAGGTGGCGATTCGCAACACGTTGTCGAACCGCTTTTCCGTCATCGAGGTCGAATGTCTGGACAGGCCCGGCCTGCTTTCCGACATCACCGGCGCGATCTCCGACCTTTCCCTCGACATCGCCTCGGCCCATATCACCACAGTCGGTGAGAAGGTGATCGATACCTTTTACGTTACCGACCTGACTGGGCAGAAGGTCGAGAACCTGACAAGACAGGCGAAGATCAAGGAAACCCTTCTTGCGACGCTGGAGAGCGGCAATGGGCAGCAGCACCGGCCGCATCGCGCGAAATCGGCTGCAACGGCCGGATGACCCGAACGTTCACGATGACGATTGCTGGTCCCGAATTGCGCCAAATCAGGGAGCTAAAGCAGTCCTGTGATTCGCGGAAAACGGAAGGGCGCTAGCGCGTGTCGTCGGTAAGCCTCGTCAAGAAATTCGCCACCGTCGGCGGCGCCACGCTCGCAAGCCGCGTCCTCGGCTTTTCGCGTGAGGCGATGATGGCGGCGGTGCTCGGCGCCGGCCCCGTCGCCGATGCTTTCTATGCCGCATTCCGCTTCCCCAACCTCTTCCGCCGCCTGTTCGCCGAAGGCGCGTTCAACGCCGCGTTCGTGCCGCTTTTCTCCAAGGAGATCGAGGCGAACGGCGTCGACGGCGCCAAGCGCTTTTCCGAAGAGGTGTTCGGCATTCTTTTCACCGTGCTGCTCGGCCTCACGATCGTCATGGAACTGGCGATGCCGCTCCTGGTGCGCACGATCATCGCGCCGGGCTTCACCGGCAATGCGGACAAGGTTCATCTGACCACCGCGCTTGCCTTCATCATGTTCCCCTACCTGATGTGCATGTCGCTGACGGCGATGATGAGCGGCATCCTCAATTCGCTGCATCGCTATTTCGCGGCGGCGATCGCGCCGGTCTTCTTGAACATCATCCTGATCGGCGTTCTGGCGCATGCGCTTTATACCGGCATGAACGGTCGCACCGCCGGCCATTACATGGCCTGGGGCGTGCTTGCCGCCGGTGTTCTCCAGCTTTCGATCGTCATGTTCGCCGTGCGACAGGCGGGCATCGCCATCCGCATCCGCCGCCCGCGAATGACGCCGGCCGTATGGCGATTATTGATGCTGGCGCTGCCGGCCGCCGTCACCGGCGGGATCACCCAGATCAATCTCGTCATCGGCCAGATCATCGCCTCGGGGAAGCCTGGCGCCATCTCGGTCCTGCAATATGCCGACCGCGTCTATCAACTGCCGCTCGGCGTCGTCGGCATAGCCGTCGGCGTCGTCCTACTGCCGGAACTGGCGCGCGCCCTGAAATCCGGCCATATGCGCGAGGCCGCCAATCTGCAGAACCGTTCGGTCGAGTTCGCGCTTTTTCTTACGCTTCCTGCGGCGGCGGCGCTTCTCGTCATGTCGCGGCCGATTGTCAGCGTGCTTTATGAGAGAGGCGCGTTTTCCGCGGTAACAGCGCACTCCGTCGCCGGCGCGCTTGCCATTTTCGGGCTCGGCCTGCCGGCCTTCGTCATGATCAAGGCTTTCACGCCGGGCTTCTTCGCCCGCGAGGATACCCGCACGCCGATGATCTTCGCCGGCATTTCCGTGGCTTTGAACGTTACGCTCGCCGTCTCGCTCTTTCCCGTCATTGCCGAGCAGGGCATCGCGACAGCGGAAGCGACGGCCGGCTGGACCAACGCCATTATGTTGCTCGTCACGCTGATAAAGCGGGGCCATTGGGGTCGCGATGAAGGCTTGATCAGGCGCGTGCCGCGCCTTGTGCTTGCCTCGGCGGTGATGGCGGGCGTCCTCTATTGGCTCACCGGCCATTTTGCCGCCGCGTTCGGGCCGCACGCGCGTCTTTTCGTCAAGGCGCCCGTCCTGTTCGGCATGATCATCCTGGCGATGATCGTCTATTTCGGCGTCGCCTTCGGCATCGGCGGCGCCGATCTCGGCATGATCCGCCGCAACATCGAGCGCGGCCGCAAGGAACCGGTGGAGTGAGTTGGCATGTCACGGAGAAACCGTGACATGCCCCTTCATATTCGGGTGGAAACGGCAGAAATAATCGACTGGTCCTGCCTTTTTCAGAACGAGACTAGCCGATTTCTCCGGCGGGATCATCACGTCCCAGCCGCCCTTTACAGTGGCTGTATGCGCAAAGGCGTCCTTATTCACCCATTCGATCGTATCCCCGGCTTTCGCCTGGATGTTAGCCGGCGAGAAGACGAGTTTCTGGATCGTCACCGTGATCGTTTTGGCGTGAGCCGGGGCCGCCGCGGTTCCAAATGCAAGCATGGCGGCGAGCCCAATGGCCCAGAGGAAAAGCGCCCGGGCGCTCCTATTTGAGTTCCGACTGGACATGCTCGGCATGCTCCTCATGGCCCTGGAATATCTTGAGCCCGGTTTCGAGCAGATCCTTCAGCTGCGGATTATGCGCCGATGGGATGAGCACGTCGTTCAGCGCGCCGTTGACCTGCTTGTGGTAGGCGACCTCATTGGCGATATAGGCCTTGTCGAAGGCCGCGCCGTGCAGCTTGGAAAGTTTGGCGCGCTCGGCCTTGGCCGCCTTGGTCAGCGCCTTGCTGGTGGGGTTGTCCTCAGGCGTGACCTTGAGCTTCTTCACCAGCGCGAGCGCCTGTTTGTTCACCGCTTCATGGTCGCGCTCCATGTCCTTGGCGAAGGCCTTGATCTCCTTGTTGTTCGATTTCTTGAGCGCCTGTTTGGCTGCCTCGATGTCAATCACGCCGGCCGTGTAGGCGATATGGGCAATCTGCGGATCGGTCGGCTTTTCGGCAGCGTGCGCAGGCACTCCCGCCAGGAAAAGGCACGACGCGGCAAGCACCGCGGTCATTCGGATGGCCATGGTTTTCTCCCTCCGTGGCCCGAGCCACGGTCTATCGTTAAGTGACGCCTATCTGATGCAGGCCAGGGAGGAACGTTCCCGGTACTATCGGTAAAAGAAAATCATTCCTCGAAACCGAGGCGTTCCATCACCGCACGCGTGAGGCGGTCGCAGCGGCGGCCGGCGAAGGGAAAGGCGTCCATCAGCACCGGCCCCACTTCCTTTTCGATCCGCTCGCGCACGAGACGGCGAGCGCGGAACAGGCGAGTCTTCACCGTTTCGAGCTTGATGTCGAGCAACTCCGCCGTCTCCTCCATGGAAAGCCCCTCGATCACGCGGGCGACGAAGACGGTTCGGAAGATTTCGGGAAGGTCGTCCGTCGCGCGCTCGATCAGGTCGAGAATCTGTCTTTGGGCCATGGTGCGCTCCGGATCGGCCTCGTTTGCGCCGAGAGGGAAGGGAATGATGCTGGCTCCGTTTTGGACGCCTTCGTCTCCGTTTCCGTCGCTTTGGACGGTGGCCGGATTCCGCTTCCTTTTGCGCAAGCGGCCAAGCGCCTCGTTGATGACAATGCGCGAAAGCCACGTCGCCAGCGTCGACTCGCCGCGGAAGCTCTTCAGATGCGCAAAGGCGCGCATATACGCCTCCTGCAGCACATCCTCCGCCTCGCTATCGTTGCGGACGATGCTGCGTGCCAGCCGGTAGAGCCTCTGATTGTAGGTCTTGATGATGAGTCGGCAGGCGCCGGCATCCCGCACCAGCGCGCGTTCCACCAACGCCATGTCCGACCGGGCGATCCCTGCCGAGTCTGTCTTCATCTGTGCCATGGCGACCTCCATACGCCATTGGATGTATCGGCTGGCGAAAAGTTCCCGGGCAATTCGCGTCACCTTTGCCCCAGGTCAGTCAAGATCGCGATGGGAAAGCCAATCTTCTCCAGACATCTCGTCGAATACGAAATGGGGAAGACTTTTGCGTGCCGCTTCATTTAGCGAAATGCCAAATTCAATTCTTAGGCGAGCCGCCGTTTCCAATGGCGTCTCGATGCGCATAGGTGTCTCGTCTGCCCTATCCAACTTGTCTTTCATCGGACTACTGCTTCGAATGTCGCCGCTACACTATCCTATTTCATTCTAGCTTGCCCTCGATTTCATCGATGGAAATGGGCATCTTGCCCCCTTGCTCTCCGCTTCGCGTTCAGCCATAAGCGCCGTTCGATTTTCGCCGCGCGCGAAACGGCCCTCCACAAGCCACGAGGTTTACTCATGTCCGCCTTCAAGCCGCTCGTTTTTTCCGGCGTCCAGCCGACCGGCAATCTCCATCTCGGCAATTATCTCGGCGCCTTGCGCAAATTCGTCGCGCTGCAGGAAAGCCATGAGTGCATCTACTGTGTTGTCGACCTCCATTCGCTGACGGCGACGCTCGTCCATGACGACCTTGCCGATCAGACGCGCCAGATTACGGCGGCTTTCCTGGCGGCCGGCATCGATCCGAAAAAGCATATCGTCTTCAACCAGTCGCGCGTGCTGCAGCATGCTGAGCTTGCCTGGATTTTCAATTGCGTCGCCCGCATCGGCTGGATGAACCGCATGACGCAGTTCAAGGACAAGGCGGGGAAGGATCGCGAGAATTCCTCGCTCGGCCTGCTCGCCTATCCGAGCCTGATGGCGGCGGACATCCTCGTCTATCGCGCCACCCATGTACCCGTCGGCGACGATCAGAAGCAGCATGTGGAACTGACGCGCGACATCGCGCAGAAATTCAACAATGATTTTTCCGCCCGCATCGCCCAGCTTGGGGTCGGCGTCGAGATGATGGTGGGCGAAGAGAAGGTGAACGGCTTCTTCCCTCTTGCTGAACCCCTGATCGAGGGACCCGCCACCCGCGTCATGAGCCTGCGCGACGGCTCCAAGAAGATGTCGAAATCGGACCCGTCGGACCTTTCCCGCATCAATCTGACCGATGACGCCGACACGATCGCCAAGAAAATCAAGAAGGCCAAGACCGATCCGGAGCCCTTGCCGTCCGCTGTCGAGGGGCTGAAAGGCCGGCCTGAGGCCGAGAATTTGGTCGGCATCTATGCCGCTCTCGCCGAGACGACGGCCGACAAGGTGATCGCCGATTTCGGCGGCGCGCCCTTTTCCGTCTTCAAGCCGGCCCTTGCCGAACTTGCGGTCGACAAGCTCGCCCCGATGGCTTCGGAAATGCGCCGGCTGATGGCCGATCCGGGCCATATCGACGGGGTCCTGCGCGAAGGCGGCGGCAGAGCCCGCGCCCTTGCCGAGGAGACGATGAAAACGGTTCGCGACATTATCGGCCTGCTTCAGGACTGAATTGCGGGAATCGCTCTTCCGGCGCATTGCGCTTGCGCAGCCATGATCGGCTGTGGCAGGCTGCGCCCAACGTCCCGGCCCTTCCGCAACTATGAGGCAAGCCCATGGTCTCCAAGCGTCTGAGCAGGGAAGCCGGCCATCGCCGCAAATTCCTCGCCGTTATCGACGAAACGCCCGAATGCGAGCGCGCGGCAGCCTATGCGGCCAGGCGCGCGCGTTCCACCAGCGGCATGGTCGTTCTGCTTTTCGTCATCGATCCGGCCGATTTCCAGCAATGGCTTGGCGTCGAACGGATCATGCGCGAGGAGGCGACCGCGACCGCGCGTGATGCGCTCGATGCGGCGGCCGCCAGAGTGCGCGACAGCGTTGGCATCGAACCGGAACTTGTCGTGCGGGAAGGAATTCCCACCGAGGAGATCATCAAGCTGATCGAGGAGGATCGGGACATCGCCGTGCTGGTGCTGGCGGCCGGCTCCGGCAAGGAAGGCCCAGGGCCCCTTGTCGCCTCGATCGCGGGAAAAACGGCGGCCTTCCCGATCCCGGTCACCGTCGTGCCGCAAAGCCTGACCGACGAGGAACTCGACAGCCTGGCGTAGTCAGGGGAGAACGGCCGCCTCCCGGTGCATGGTAGTCAGAGCGACGAATCCGGTTGAACGGATACGCGCGAAGGCATATCTAACGGCGAAAGTTGAGCGAAAGACGAAGCGATGTTCATCCAGACCGAGACGACGCCGAATCCGGCGACATTGAAGTTCCTCCCCGGCAAGGTGGTTCTCGATGAAGGCACGGCCGATTTCCGCGACGCCGAAGCCGGTCGTGCGGCCTCGCCTCTGGCAGCGCGCCTCTTCGATATTGATGGGGTCACTGGCGTTTTCTTCGGCTACGACTTCATCACCGTTACCAAGGACGGCCCGGACTGGCAGCATCTGAAGCCGGCGATCCTCGGCGCGATCATGGAGCATTTCATGACGGACCAGCCGGTGATGGCCGATACCGCCGAGGCGCATCGGGACTCGGCTCAGGGCGAGTTCTATGACAAGGCGGACGAGGAGATCGTGCTGACTATCAAGGAACTGCTCGATACGCGGGTGCGGCCGGCGGTCGCGCAGGACGGCGGCGACATCACCTTCCGCGGTTATGAGAACGGAACGGTCTTCCTCAATATGAAGGGCGCCTGTTCGGGCTGCCCGTCCTCCACCGCCACGTTGAAGCACGGTATCCAGAACCTGCTGCACCATTTCATCCCTGAAGTGGAGCATGTAGAGCAGACGGTGTAGCGGGCGGTTCTGACTTGTCCCATCCCGCAAGGGTTCAGAAATAAAGAAACCGGGCTTTTGGCCCGGTTTCTTCATTCTGGACGTCTGTTGCCGAGACGGTCCGCGTCAATGTCTTGCCAGTCGCTTCGCGACCTACATCACGATCACCTTGTCGCCGACCTGGGCGCGGTTGTAGAGGTCGATGATGTCCTGGTTCATCAGCCGGATGCAGCCGGAAGAGACCGCGTGCCCGATGGAATTCCATTCCGGCGAGCCATGCAGGCGATAGCCGGTGTCGTGCCCCTTGGTGAAGAGATAGAGCGCGCGCGCGCCGAGTGGGTTCATCAGGCCCGGATCCATGCCGTCGCGATATTTCGCAAGTTCCGGCTGCCGCTTGATCATGGCGGCGGGCGGCGTCCAGTGCGGCCATTCACGCTTCATGGCGATATGGGTCGTGCCCTTCCACGAGAAACCCTCGCGCCCGACGCCGATGCCGTAACGCATCGCCTTGTCATCGCCCATGATGTAATAGAGGAACTTGTCCTTCGTATCGACGATGATGGTTCCCGGCTTTTCGTCGGTGGGATAATCGACCTCCTGGCGACGGTACTTGACCGGCACCTCCGAGATTGGAACGGCGGGAATCACATAGCCGCCATCGGCCTCGGCGCCGTAGGCGTTTGTGAACATCGCATTGAGAGTGCCGCTGCTCATGCAGCCCGTAAGCAGGGCGGCGCATGCCAGCACCGCCAAAGTGAGATAAGTCTTTGCAGTCATCCCCGATTCCATCAACTCTCGCGCGAAATTCCGCCCGATTCGAGCCCCTTTTTCGTCAACTTTCATAGGTGCGGTTGTGTTTGCTTGCCAAGCGCCTAAATCCTTTGGGTACGGCAGCGGGTGCAGTTCATCCGGCCGTTATTGCAATTGTGTCACAGCAATTCACGAAAGCGTGATTGCCAGACCGGATTTTGGGGAGCGTGCGCGATGAATGTCGGCGATGCGGCGGAACGGTCCGGCCTTCCGGCCAAGACAATCCGCTATTACGAGGAGATCGGATTGATCCATCCCTCGCGATCCGAAAACGGCTACCGCAACTATAGCGGCGGCGACATTCATCGCCTCGCCTTCCTTCGGCGCGCCAGGGGGCTGGGCTTCTCCATTGAAGACTGCCGCCATCTCATGGCTCTTTATGAGGATCGCAGCCGCGCCAGCCAGGAGGTGAAACGCATTGCGAACGCCCATGTCGAAGCTATCGATGCGAAACTGCGCGAATTGCAGTCGATGCGGGCCACCTTGCAGCGGCTGATCCATGCCTGTCATGGCGACGAAAGGCCGGACTGCCCCATCCTCGACGATATTGCCGGAGAAAAGGCGGACGCCGCCTGAGCGGCTTTCTGTCGGATATGCCGGGATAGTCGCCTTGATGAAGCTCCGCGCCGGTTGACGCCGGCATCCCCGGCGACGATAGGAATGATTTTATGACCAATGTTCCCGTCCTCGGTATCGTCCGCCTCCCACACGCGGAAGGTTTGGAGCTTCCCGCCTATGAGAGCGAGGGAGCCGCCGGCATGGATCTGCGCGCCGCCGTACCGGAAGACCGGCCGCTCATCCTTCTGCCCGGCCGGCGCGTGCTGGCGCCGACCGGCCTTGTCCTTGAACTCCCGTCGGGCTTCGAGGGGCAGGTGAGGCCGCGTTCCGGTCTCGCCCTGAAGCATGGCATCACATGCCTCAACACGCCCGGCACGATCGACAGCGACTATCGCGGCGAGGTCAAGGTGCTGCTGGTCAATCTGGGAGACGAGGATTTTGCAGTGACGCGCGGCATGCGCATCGCGCAGCTTGTCATCGCGCCCGTCAGCCGGGCGGCCATTGAGATCCGCAGCCTCGCGGGAACCACGGCGCGGGGAGAGGGCGGGTTCGGATCGACGGGACTGCGTTAGCTCCCGACGTCGGTTCTCTTCACGTTCCTTTTGAACGAACAATCCGCGGAGCAGCAGGTTCTGTCCTTCCAACAGAAGGAGACGGAACATGCCTGATATCGGCTCGAAGAAAGTCGCGATCCTCGCCACCAACGGCTTCGAACAGTCAGAGCTTGAGGTCCCGCGCGACAGGTTGAGGGAAGCCGGGGCGGAAGTCGAGATCGTCTCGCTGGAAGAGGGCGAGATAAAGGGTTGGGACAAGAAGGATTGGGGCCGTCCGGTGAAGGTCGACCGGACGCTCGACGAGGTTTCGGTCGACCAGTATGACGCGCTCGTTCTGCCGGGCGGCCAGATCAATCCCGATCTCCTCCGCGTCGAAAAGAAGGCGGTCGATTTCGTGCGGTCTTTCCACGACAGCGGCAAGACGCTTGCGGCCGTTTGCCACGCGCCCTGGCTGCTGATCGAGGCAGGAATCATCAACGGCCGCCGGGTGACGTCCTACAAATCGATCGTCACGGACGTCAAAAACGCCGGCGGCAAATGGGAGGATTCCAAGACCGTCATTGACGGCAATCTTATCACCGCCCGCAATCCGGGCGATCTCGAGTCCTTTTCGGGCGCGATCATTGAGGCGCTTTCGGGTGGGCAGTCACACGGCGTCGCCGCCGAATAGCCGCCGCTCCGGACGCCTGTCGTTTCTCCTGACAAGATCGGTCTTCGCAGCCGAACCCCGCCGGCCTATAGTTGCGCGGCGGTCCGGCGCGGAGGATGGAGATGGCGTCAAAGACGAACAGTGAATTTCGCAAGCTGCATGAGGGACCGGGAGCCTTCCTGATTCCAAATCCATGGGACATCGGCACGGCGAAAGTGCTCGCGGCGCTCGGTTTTAAGGCATTGGCGACGACGAGCGCCGGCTTTGCTTTTTCGCGTGGCTTGCCTGACGGCGCCATTCCCTTCGAGCAGAGGATGGCGCATTGCCGGGAGATCGTCGGGGCGACGAGCCTGCCCGTCTCCGCCGACCTCGAAAAGGGCAAGGGCGACACCCCCGACAGCGCCGCGGAAACGATCTTCGCGGCGGAAGCTGCGGGGCTCGCTGGCTGTTCGATCGAGGATTCCACGGGCGATCAGGGCAGGCCGATCTATGATTTCAGTCTCGCGGTGGAGCGCGTCGCGGCGGCGGCCGATGCGGCGCGCGCATTGAACCGCGATTTCGTTTTCACGGCGCGTTGCGAGAATTTCCTCTGGGGGAAAAACGACCTCGACGACACGATCAAGCGGCTGCAGGCCTATGAGAAGGTCGGTGCGGATGTGCTTTACGCGCCCGGCCTGACCGACATAGACATGGTGCGCGCCATTTGCTCTTCCGTATCAAAGCCGGTCAATGTGCTTGCCGTCCACCAACTCAGTCTGCGCGAGCTCTCGGCAGCTGGGGTTCGCCGCGTCTCGCTCGGCTCGCGCCTGACCAACCACGCCTTCGCCGGTCTGGAGAAGGCGTGCCGGGAAATGCTCGAGCACGGCACTTTCACCTTCGCGCGTGAAACGATGCAACTTGGTTCGCTGCAGGCCTTCTTTTCGCACGACGCCGCGAAATGATCCCGCTGGAGCAATTCCAGCAAAAGTGTGTAGCGGTTTTGGGTCCGGAATTGCGCACAAACAGAAAGAAGGAGCATTTCGATTGAAAGATAGAAATGCTCTGGATGTCGTCGACATGCACACCGGCGGCGAGCCGCTCCGGATCGTCACCGCCGGCTATCCGCCGCTCCCGAAGGGCGCGATCCTGGAAAAGCGCGCTTATGTGCGCGATAAGCTCGATCATCTGAGGCGCTTGCTGATCTTCGAGCCGCGCGGCCATTACGACATGTATGGCGCGCTTCTGGTCGAGCCTTATTTGCCGGGAGCCGACCTCGCGGTACTCTTCATGCATAATGAGGGCTATTCGACCATGTGCGGCCATGCCGTGATCGCGCTCGGCCGTTATGCGGTCGATCATGGCCTTGTGCAGGCAGTCGAGCCGATCACCGAGGTCAACATAGAATGTCCTTGCGGCTTGGTTCGGGCTTCCGTCGAAGTCGAGAACGGCAAGAGCGGCGCGGTCTCCTTCGAAAGCGTGCCGGCTTTCCTCTTCGCGCGCGATGAGACCATCCATTTATCGTCTTACGGACGCGTCACCTTTGACATCGCCTATGGCGGCGCTTTTTACGCGCTGGCCGATTGCCGCCAGTTCGGGCTTGAATTCGGCAGGGACCGCGCCTCGGCCTTCGTGGCGGCTGCGACCACGCTTACCGAGAGGCTGAAGAAGGATTTTCCGCTTTCGCATCCGGATCATTCCGATCTCGCGTTCCTTTACGGCGCCATTCTGACAGACGGCGAAGAAGCGTGGTCCGAGCGCCCGACCCGCAATGTCTGCGTTTTCGCCGATGCGGAGGTCGATCGTTCGTCGACCGGCTCCGGCGTCACCGCCCGTCTTGCCGCCATGCACGCGAAAGGATTGATCGATCTCGGGCAGGAACGGGTTTTCGAGAGTATCGTCGGCTCGCAATTCCGCGGCTCGGTCGTCCGCCGGGAAAGGGCAGGTGTCCACGACGCCATAATCGCCCGCGTTGCCGGGAAGGCGCACTATACGGGGAAAGCGGAATTCACGCTGGAAGAGGATGACGTGCTGGGACGCGGATTCCTTGTCCGCTGAAAAGACGGTTCGTTAGAGAAAGGATGGCCTTTTAGCTGCGGAAAGAGCCCCCCGCCGCTTTCAGTGGGTGATCGCCTGTCCCCGAATCATGAAGCCCGTACGGCGGGCGCAGGCCGGTCCCGGTCCACGCATGTAGTGCCGTTCGGGTCGATAGCTCGGAACCAGGAATTCGCGAACAACGATGGCGCAACCCGCCATTTGTGTCCACAAACGCATTTCCCGTCTCCCTTTCCCATCGGGAAGTCCCTTCCGATCCGCCAACCCTAGCGTAGAAGCGTGAATGAGCCGTGAACGGGGTATTAAGGATTAGGCAGGGCAGGGCGAATCACGCGAACTGGCCGAAGCTGGAGCCAATGGCGTCCACCCCGAACCGGCCTACGCCAGCAGCGAGGAGGCGAACGATGCCCGCCCCTTCGGCGTGAACAGGATGGCGCGGCTTTTCGGATCGCGATAGGCCCATTTTTCCCTGAAAACCTGCGCGAGGATGGCGGCGCCGAGAGCGCCGGCAAGATGGGAGCGCCTGACGCTCCAGTCGAGGCAGGCCCGGCAGACGGCGCGGCGCTGCCTTGTCAACGCTTCGAGGTTGATGTCGTGCACCTCGCAGAACATTTTCGCCCCCGGGCCGAGCTTCAGCGTGTCGTCCTGCCGCGTGACCACCCGCTGGCACAGGAGGCTGTCGAGCAGCGCCACGCCGGCGTCACCGGCGAGATGATCGTAGCAGATCCGCGCCTCGCGCATCTTTACATCCCTCGGGCCGGGCCGGGAGCGCTTCGGCCCGGTCGCGGCGACACCCATGATCGCTTCCAGCATCGTCGCCACGTCCGGTCCGGAAAGGCCGTAATAGCGATGCCGACCCCGCGAGGTTAGGGCCAGGAGCTTGCCTTCGGTCAGCCGGGCGAGATGCGAACTCGCGGTCTGCAGCGTGACGCCCGCTTCGAGCGCCAGTTCGCTCGCCGTCAAGGCGCTGCCGCCCATCAGGGCGCTCAGCATGTTGGCGCGCGCCGGATCACCGACGAGGCTCGCCACCCTCGCAATGTCAGGTCCGTTCTTCATGGTTCGACCGTAATCGAAGCATTGATGCGGCGCAAGTTTTATTCTCCGCCTCATCGGATCTGGTCCATGCGGACGGAAGCGCCCTTGTCACGCATTTTCAAGGCGTGAATGGGGCGCGCCGTCGCCCAAACCGGATCCACGACGCCTGCTGGAGAACCGGAAATGACCATCACATGCTTTATCCGCTATGAGATCGAACCGTATGCGACGGAGGAATTCGCGCAATATGCGCGGAATTGGGGGAAGGTCATTCCGCGCTGCGGCGCCGATCTGACCGGCTATTTTGCTCCGCATGAAGGCTCGGCGACGACGGCTTACGGCGTTTACAACATCGCCAGCCTCGCCGACTATGAAGCCTATCGCGGGCGCCTGCTCGCCGATCCGCTCGGGCAGGAAAACTATGCTCTCGCCAAGCGCGGAAAATTCATCCGGAGAGAGGATCGCATCTTCCTCCGGCGCGTCGATGCGGGTTTCTGATTTGCGCATGTCGCTGTCCCGAAACCGCTGAACGGTTTCGGGAAAAATTCATTGGGAGAACATCGATGATCGCAGTCATATTCGAGGTCGAGCCGGCGGACGGCCGTTTCGACGCCTATCTTGATTTTGCCGCACGACTGAAACCGTTGCTGGAAAATATGGACGGGTTCATCTCGGTGGAGCGCTTCCAGAGCATCACCGATCCGAAAAAGATCGTCTCGCTTTCCTTCTGGCGCGACGAAGAGGCGGTGGCGGCCTGGCGCAACACGCCCGAGCACAGGGCGGCGCAGAAAGCCGGCCGTGGCGGTATCTTTGCCGGTTACAGGCTGCGCATCGCCGAGGTCGTCCGCGACTACGGCATGGACCGGCGCGAGGAAGCCCCGCCGGACAGTAGGAAGGTCAATGACGTCGTCTCTCGCTGAAAGACGGGAACATCGCGCAGCGCCTCTTGTTCGGAGGATGGGCAGGTAAGGCAGGCCGGGAGTCCCGGCTCCGAGCTTGACGAAGCTAACGAACAACAAGAGGAAGGTGACGACGATGGGCCTCTTTTCCAAAGACATCAAGTCGATGAACGACCTTTTCGAGCACCAGCTGCGCGACATCTATTATGCCGAGAACCAGATCGTGAAAGCGCTGCCAAAGATGATCGACAAGGCGTCGAGTTCTGAATTGCGGGACGGCTTTTCCCAGCATCTTGAGCAAACGAGAACGCATGTCGCCAGGCTGGAACAGGTCTTTGAGATGCAGGATTTGACGCCCGAAGGCGCCGATTGCCCTGCGATCGACGGCATCATTGAGGAAGCAGATGATGTTTCCGGCGAAGTCGCCGACAAGCGGGTGCTCGACGCGGCGCTGATCGCGGCGGCTCAGGCCGTGGAGCACTATGAGATTACCCGTTACGGTACGCTGATCGCATGGGCGCGGGAACTCGGCCGCAGCGATTGCGTCTCTCTTCTCGAGAAGACGTTGGAGGAGGAAAAGGCGACCGACGAGAAGCTTTCGAGCCTCGCCGAGACCAATGTCAATCTGCGCGCGGCCGAATAGCTTGTAAGCGCCGAAGCAATTACGACCCGCCAGACCGCCGGCGGGTCTTTTTATGAGGCGAAGGAGCGTGCGGGGTTCGATCGGTTGCCTTCGCGTATGGCTACGCCCTTATAGACGTGCACCATGAGCGCCGCGGCGAAGAGAGGCGTCAGGAGGTTGAGGAGCGGGACAGCCAAGAACGCCGCGATGATCAGCCCGGCGACGAAGACGCGAAGCGCGTTTTGCCGTCGCAGCGTTTTGGCCTCCGCCTCGGAAAGGAATCGCATCGCGGCGAACTCGAAGAACTGCCGCCCGAGCAGATAACCGTTCACGGCAAAGAAGGCGACGAGATTGACGCCCGGCACGAGCAGCAGCAGGAGCGCGACGAGATTGCCGGCCACCATCACGCCGAAGAATTTGATCGACAGGATGACGGATGGGATAAGCGGCATGGCCTGGCCGGGCGGGTCCGCCGGATAGTCCTTGCGTTCGACCGCTTCGGCGACATCGTCGATGAAAAAGCCGGCGATGATCGCCGCGACGGGGCCGATGAGGAAGGCGAGGCCGATTGCAAGACCGAGGCCGGCGATAATCGCCGCCGCCAATCCGAGCCAGTCCGCCCATGCGGGAAATCCCGGCCAGAGCGACGCCATCCAGGGAAGGGCAAAAGCGTCGAAAAGCCCGTGCAGCAGGAGCCACAGGATCATCAAGGCCGCGATGGTCAATCCGAGCGACTTCATGAACGCGGCCCTGAAGGCGGGCGAAAAAAGTTCCATCAAGGCGGCGCGCGTGGCGTCAAACAGCATCCGGCACTCTCCGAGGGGGCATGGCGCTTCCAGATGACCGCCATGGCCCGGCTTTCCGCAGATAGGAAGGCCGGAAAAGCGCCGCAAGTCTTGCAAATCGGCGGCGTCGCGTTACACCGGAGCCTCTCGCCTGCGCGGCTTTCCCCGAACTGCTCGAAACGGAGAATTTCATGAGCCGATATGACGTGCTTTGCATCGGCAACGCCATCGTCGACATCATCGCCCCGGCCGAAGACGATTTCATATACGAAAACGGGATCATCAAGGGCGCGATGAATCTGATCGACGCGGAAAGGGCGGAATTGCTCTATGCGCGCATGGGGCCGGCGACGGAAGCCTCGGGCGGCAGCGCCGGGAACACGGCGGCGGGCCTTGCGAGCTTCGGCAGCAAGGCCGCCTTTTTCGGCAAGGTGTCCTCGGATCATCTCGGCGACCTCTATACGCGCGACATCCGCGCCAAGGGCGTCGCTTTCGACACAAAACCGCTTCCCGGCAACCCGCCGACGGCGCGATCGATGATCTTCGTCACGCCGGACGGCGAGCGCTCCATGAACACCTATCTCGGCGCCTGCGTCGAGCTTGGACCGGACGATGTCGAACCGCAAAAGACCGAAGCCAAAGTAACCTATTTCGAGGGCTATCTCTGGGATCCGCCGCGCGCCAAGGACGCTATACGCCAAGCGGCGAAATTGACCCATGAGGCGGGAGGCGAGGTCGCGATGACGCTCTCCGACCCCTTTTGTGTCGACCGTTACCGCGACGAATTCCTCGACCTGATGCGTTCCGGCACGGCCGATATCGTCTTTGCCAATGAGCACGAATTGCTGTCGCTCTACCAGACAGCCGATTTCGATACGGCCCTGGAAGCGATCCGCGAGGATTGCCGCGTCGCCGCGGTGACGCGTTCGGCCGACGGCTCCGTTATCCTGCGCGGAAACGAGACGGTTCCGATCGAGGCGATCGCGATCGAAAAGCTGGTCGATACCACGGGCGCGGGCGATCTTTACGCTGCTGGTTTCCTGCATGGCTATACATCAGGCCGCACTCTCGAAACCTGCGGCAAGCTTGGTTCATTGGCGGCCGGTCTCGTCATCCAGCAGATCGGGCCGCGCCCGCGCGAGAACCTCAGGGAAGCCGCCGTGAAGGCGGGATTGATCGGGTAGCTGAACGACAGGGACCGGAACAGTGGCCGGGAACTCGGAAGCCGCAAGCAAATTCGACCCTGCCCGCGCGGCGGAGTATGAGGAGCAGAGCCGGATCGCGCTCGCCGGATACGATGCTTGCCACGAACTTGCCGCCTGCATCCTTGCCGCGAAGCTCGGAACGGGAAGCGAGGCCGATATTCTCATTGCCGGCGCGGGCGGCACGGCAAACGAAATCATCATCGCCGCCCGGCTCGAGCCGCGATGGCGCTTCATGGCGGTCGATCCGTCAGAGCCGATGCTCGACCTCGCTCTGGCGCGGGTGAAGGAGAAGGGCCTTTCAGATAGGGTCCGATCGCATCTCGGCTATGTCGAGGACCTGCCGGAGATGGAGCGTTTCGATGCCGCGACACTCATCGGCGTTCTGCACCATCTGCCGGGAGATGGTGCGAAGCTAGGCATGCTGAAGGCCTTGGCTGATCGCATGAAGCCTGGAGCGCCGCTCATTCTCGCCGGCAACCGCTATGCCTATGCGAGTGAGCCGCTTCTGCTTGCGGCGTGGGGCGAACGCTGGCGCATGCATGGCGCGACGCCTGATGAGGTCGACGCAAAGCTGGCCCGCATCCTGCAAGGCGCCGATCCGCCGCATTCCGAGGAAGCGGTGGCGGCATTGCTTGCCGATGCGGGTTTCGGCCAGCCCCTCCGCTTTTTCTCCAGCCTTTTCTGGGGAGCCTGGATCGTCGCCCGCATGCCCGATTGAGGAACCGGAGGGAAAGCTAAACCGAGATCGTCTTCAGGCGGTCGGCGACAAGCAATGCGAGGCGTCGGGCAACCTCTTCCTTTCCCATTTCCGGCCACTCCTCGACGCCGGCTTTGGAGACGATTTTCACCCGGTTCCTCTCGCCGCCCATAACGCCCGTCCCCTCCGAAACGTCATTGGCGACAATGAGGTCAGCGCCCTTTTTTCTGAGCTTGGCGGAGGCGTTCTCGACCAACTTCTGCGTTTCGGCGGCGAAGCCGACGACCAGATAGGGACGCTGGCTGGAATGACCGATCTCGGCGAGAATGTCCGGGTTTTCACTCATCTGAAGGGAAGGGGGCGCCGAACCCGCCTCCTTCTTGATTTTCTCTCCCGACGCTTCCGCCACGCGCCAGTCGGCCACGGCGGCCACCATGACCGCCGCGTCGGCTGGCAACTCACCCATCACCGCATCACGCATCTGCCGGGCGCTTTCGACATGGATCACCGTGACTCCCTTGGGATCGGCAATGGAGACGGGTCCCGATATCAGCCTGACATCCGCTCCGAGCCGCGCCAGCGCCGCGGCGATCGCGTGGCCCTGCTTGCCCGAAGAGCGGTTCGCGATATACCGGACGGGATCGATCGGCTCATGCGTCGGTCCGGACGTGATGATGATGCGGCGGCCGCCAAGTGGCTTCGGACTGTCGTCGAGAAGCGCCTCGACGGCCGCAATGATCTGAAGCGGCTCGGCCATCCGGCCTTCGCCCGCTTCGCCGCTTTCCGCCATTTCTCCCTTTTCGGGTCCGACGAAACGGATGCCATCCTTGAGAAGCATGGCGCGATTGCGCTTGGTTGCCGGATGACCCCACATTTTCGGGTTCATGGCCGGCGCGATAAGCACGCTCTTGTCGGTCGCGAGAAGAATGGCGGTGGCAAGGTCGTCGGCGATGCCCGCCGCCATCTTCGCCATCAGATCGGCCGTTGCCGGCGCGACAAGGATGAGGGCGGCTTCGCGCGCCAAGCTGATATGGCCGATGTCGTGCTCGGCCTTTCGGTCGAACAGGTCTGTAAACACCTCCGAACCCGCTAGCGCGCCGGCTGCGAGCGGCGTCACGAATTGCTGCGCCGCCCGCGTCATCACGACCCGCACGGACGCGCCGCGTTCCCTCAGCCGCCGGATGAGATCGAGGCTCTTATAGGCCGCGATGCCGCCGCCGATGATCAGGAGGATGCGTTTGCCGGAAAGGGTCATGCTGCTCCGGCCTCGCCGGTTTCTTGTCCATGCAATTTACGAAATGGCGGCGATCCAGTCAAAATGCCCGCCAGCAGGCAAAGAGCAAGGCCAGCGCAATGATCCAAAGCGCGACATGGCCCCAGCGCGAAAAGGTACGGTGCGCCTTGCCGACGGCTTTCGTCGTCTCTTCATCAAGCCGCAAGCCGTCCTGGGCGATTGTTTCAATTTCCCGCGCCAACCTGTCCGCCCGCTTCGCGAGATCCGGCAATTGACGCGCGAGCGAGAGCAGCACGTGGAGCCCATCCTTGGCATCCGTGATCATGCCGCGCGGCCCGAGATTGGAGGCGATCCATTGCGAGACGACGGGTTCCGACGCCTTCCACATGTTGAAGGCGGGATCGAGCGATCGTGCGACGCCCTCGACGACGACCATCGTCTTCTGCAGCAAAAGCAGTTCCGGCCGCGTCTCCATGTCGAAAAGTTCGGTGATTTCGAAGAGCAGCGTCAACAGCCGCGCCATCGAGATCGTGTCCGCCGACTGTCCGTGGATCGGCTCGCCGATCGCGCGGATTGCCTGCGCGAACGCCGCCACGTCATGCTTGTGTGGAACATAGCCCGCCTCGAAATGCACCTCCGCCACGCGCACATAGTCGCGCGTGATGAAGCCGTAGAGGATTTCAGCGAGATAGCGGCGTTCCTTCTTGCCGAGCCGTCCGGTGATGCCGAGATCGACGGCAACGATCGTGCCGTCCGGCGTAACGAAGAGGTTGCCCGGATGCATGTCGGCATGGAAGAAGCCGTCGCGCAGCGTATGGCGCAGAAAGGACTGGATCAGCGTCGCGGCCAGCTTATGCAAATCGTAGCCCGCTGCTGCCAGCGCCGGAATGTTCGACATCTTTATTCCGTCGATCCATTCTAGCGTCAGAACGTCCCTGCCGGTCCGCTCCCAATCGACGGCAGGCACGCGGAAGCCGGGATCGTCACTGGTGTTTTCCGCCAATTCCGAAAGGGCTGCCGCCTCGAGGCGCAGGTCCATCTCCATCCTGGTCGTCTGCGCCAGGGTCTCAGTCACCTGCACCGGCTTCAGTCGGCGGCTCGAACGGATGTAGCGCTCCTGCAGATGCGCCGCGAGGAAATAGCTTTCGAGGTCGTTCTGGAAGCGCCGCCGCACGCCCGGCCGAATGACCTTGACAGCGACCTTCTTTTCCCCTGCCGCATCCGCGACGTGGGCGGGGTGGACCTGCGCGATGGACGCCGCAGCTACCGGTTCACCGAAACTGGTGTAGAGGTCCGCGATCGGCCGGCCGAGCGAACCTTCGATCGCCGTGATCGCTTCGGCCCTTGGAAAGGTATCGACGCTGTCCTGCAGGCTCGCGAGATCGGCCGCCATATCGTGGCCGACCACGTCCGGCCGCGTGGCCAGGAACTGGCCGAGCTTGATGTAGGATGGGCCGAGCCGCTCGATCGCCCGCGCCAGCCGTTCAGAGCGCTGGCGCTCTTCCGCCCGCCGCCGGGCAAGCAGCGAGCCGATCCGCCAGCCGAGCTTGGGCAGGCCGGAAAGCTGGTCGCCCGGCATGGCGGCGACGACGCCTTCGCGCGTCAGGATCCAGCCAGCCCGCACCAGGCGGAAATAAGCCGCGGGTCTGCTCATCGATGCCGGCCGCTCCTCAGATCTTCCAGCCGGAATGGAGCGCGGCGATGCCGCCCGAATAGTTTCGGAAGGTGACGCGTCCGAAACCGGCCGTCCGCATCATTCCGGCGAAATTCTCCTGGTTGGGGAATTTGCGGATCGATTCGACGAGATAGCGATAGGGTTCGCCGTCGCCCGCGACCGCGCGCCCGATCTGCGGGATGGCGTTGAACGACCATGCGTCATAGGCGCGGTCGAGGAGAGGCATTTCGACTTCCGAGAATTCCAGGCAGAGGAACCGCCCGCCCGGCTTGAGCACCCGGAAAGCCTCCGCCAAAGCCTTGTCGATATGCGGCACGTTGCGGATGCCGAAGGCGATCGTGTAGGCGTCGAACGTCATGTCGGGGAAGGGAAGTTCTTCCGCATTTGCCTCGACGAACTCGATATTTCCTTCCAGATGCATTTTCTCCGCGCGCTCGAGGCCGACCGCGAGCATGGAGCCGTTGATGTCGAGAACCGTCGCCTGCGTGTTGCCGCCCGAGGCCTTGACGATGCGAAACGCGATGTCGCCCGTGCCGCCCGCGACATCGAGCACGCGCCAGCCCGCCCGGCGCGGCGGGTTCAGCCAGTTGACGAGGCCGTCCTTCCACAAACGATGCATGCCGCCCGACATGATGTCGTTCATCAGGTCATAGCGTTTGGCGACCTTGTGGAAGACGGTGTTGACCAGCCCCTGCTTCTCTTCCTCGCCCACGGAAGCGAAGCCGTAGGAGGTTTCCATTCCGCCTGCCGCGGTGGTGCGATGGTCTTTCATGCTTTTTCACCTGTTCGAAGCGGCGCGGACCATAAACGATCGGAACGCAAGGCGCCATCACTGCCCCGGCGATGAAGGAGCACGCGCCATGACATAAATTTGTGGTTCGCCGGACGGTTCCCGTTGTCCGCTGGTCAGGAGACGTTACTATCCGGAAAACGCGCAGGAGAACAGCAGCATGCAGGGCGTTACCGTCGTCGACCACCCCTTGGTCCAGCACAAGCTGACCATTATGCGCGACAAAGAGACATCCACGGCCGGTTTCCGCCGCCTGCTGCGCGAGATCTCGCTTCTGCTCGGCTATGAGGTGACGCGCGATCTCGAACTGACGACGAAGACGATCGAGACGCCTCTGACCGAAATGCAGGCGCCGACGCTGGAAGGCAAGAAACTGGTCTTCGCCTCGGTGCTGCGGGCGGGAAACGGGCTATTGGAAGGCCTCCTCGATCTCGTCCCGGCGGCGCGCGTGGCGCATATCGGGCTCTACCGCGACCATGAGACGCTGCAGGCGATCGAATATTTCTTCAAGGCGCCGAGCGATCTGGGCGACCGGCTGGTCATCGTCGTCGATCCGATGCTGGCGACGGCCAATTCGGCCATTGCCGCGGTGGAAAAGCTGAAAGGCCGCGGCGCGACCAATCTGCGCTATCTCTGCCTGCTTGCCGCGCCAGAGGGGATCGAGAGGTTCAGGAAAGCTCATCCCGACGTCCCGGTCTATACCGCCGCCATCGACGAACGCCTGAACGAAAAAGGCTACATCGTGCCCGGCCTCGGCGACGCCGGCGACCGCATGTACGGGACGAAGTGATACATTGGAGTCGAACTTATTGGCGCTCGATGAAAATCGAACACCCCCTCCGGCCCTCGGGCCACCTCCCCCTCAAAGGTGGAGGAAAGATGCGGCGCCATTTTTTCCTCCCTTCTAGGGGAGGGCGCCTCGCGCAGCGAGGCGGGCGGGGTAGAATGGCGAGAAAAGTACTTGAAATAAGTTCAGAATTTAGCAGCCTACTTCACCTTCTCCTCATAATAGATCGCATTTTTTTCCGCACCCGGCGGGGCAGGTCATCGCCCTTAACGGCGCGTCCATCCCGCTTGATTATGTTTCCCCCTCGAAAGGGGCGAACATGCGGAATTTGATGATCCTTGCCGGTGTACTTGCCGCGATGGCGATGATCGTTCCGGGATTCCTGCAAAGCCATCCACAGGCGATCAGCGCTCTCTTCGCCCATTCAGCGAAAGAGCAGGCGGCGCCGTCGGCGCCCCTTGTTGCTTCGGCTGAGACGGGAAATCCGCAACCTTTGCTCGGGCACAAGATGAGGCTCTATGCCGATGCGCGCGGCCATTTCGCCGGCGATTTCAGGCTGAACGGCTATGATGTGCCGGCAATGATCGATACCGGCGCCACTTTCGTCGCGCTCAACAGTTCCACGGCCGAGCGGATCGGCATCCGCCTTTCGCGCTCGGATTACCGCTATGCCGTCAACACCGCCAATGGCAGGGCGAAGGCGGCGGCGGCCACGATCGGCAGCCTCGATATCGGCCGTATCCATATGGAGAACGTGCAGGCGCTGGTGCTCGACGATGACGCGCTTTCCGGCACGCTGATCGGGATGAGCTTCCTCAAGCGGTTGTCGAAATACGAGGTCGACGGTACCCAACTGCTTCTGGAGCAGTAAGAGCAATTCCAGCAAAAGTGTTGAGCGGTTTTGCGACCGGAATTGCGAAGGAAAGAGAGCAATTCCAGCAAAAGTGTTGAGCGGTTTTGCGACCGGAATTGCGAAGGAAAGAGAGCAATTCCAGCAAAAGTGTTGAGCGGTTTTGCGTCCGGAACTGCGTACGCAAAAGGCAGCTCACGCCTCCGCCACCCGCCGCATGACCGCCTTGCGGCGAATGGGCTTGGCGTCGCCGATCTGACAGGCGTCGAGAAGCGCGGCCGCCGCCTTTTCGGCATGGTCCTGCCGGCGCGCATGGATGATCGCCAGCGGCTCGCCCCTGTTGATCTCCGCGCCGATCGGCAGGAGGCCGGTGATCCCGACGGAATGGTCGATCAAATCCTCAGGGTTAGCGCGGCCGCCGCCGAGCGTGAGCACGGCCAAGCCGACCTCCCGCGTCGCAACGGCCGAAATGAAGCCCGAGCGGGGTGCGGCGACAGGCAGTTCGATCTTTGCCGGCGGCAGATAGCGGCTCGCATGCTCTACGAAATCCGCCGGCCCGCCGAGCGCTTTCACCATGCGCCCGAAGGCCTCGGCCGCTCGTCCGCCGGCCAGCGCCTCGCTGGCCAAGGCAAGCCCAGCCGCGTTCGAAGCGGCCAGCCCCGCAGCGGCGAGCATTTCGGCGGCAAGCGCCAGCGTCACTTCCTCCAGCCTCGGATCGCGGCGGCGGCCGGTCAGGAAATCGACGGCGTTCATGACCTCGACCGCGTTGCCTGCGGCCGAGGCGAGCGGCTCGTTCATGTCGGTGATGAGGGCGGAAGTCTTCAGCCCCGCGCCATTCGCGACCTCGACGAGGCTTTTCGCCAGCGCCGCCGCATCCTTCGGTCGCGCCATGAACGCGCCATTGCCGGCCTTGACGTCGAGCACGAGCGATTGCAGCCCGGCGGCGAGTTTTTTCGACAGGATGGAGGCGGTGATGAGCGGGATCGATTCCACCGTCGCGGTCACGTCGCGAATGGCGTAGAGGCGCTTGTCGGCTGGCGCGAGATTGGCGGTCTGGCCGATGATGGCGCAGCCTGCCTCCTTAACGGCCTTGCGGAAAAGCGCATTGTCTGGCTGGCTGACATAGCCGGGGATCGAATCCATCTTGTCGAGCGTGCCGCCGGTATGGCCGAGGCCGCGTCCCGAGATCATCGGCACATAGGCGCCGCAGGACGCCACGATCGGCGCCAGCATCAGCGAGACATTGTCGCCGACGCCGCCGGTCGAATGCTTGTCCGCGACCGGGCCCGGCAGGTCCGACCAGTCGAGCACATCGCCCGAATCGCGCATGGCGAGCGTCAGCGCGACCGCCTCCTCGCGGCTCATGCCGTTGAATAAGACGGCCATGGCGAAGGCCCCGACCTGTCCCTCGGAAACCGTTCCCGCCGTCACGCCCTCGATGAAGGCTGCGATGTCCTCGGGCGAAAGCGGCTTGCCATCGCGCTTGCGGCGGATGAATTCGGCGGGAAGCATCACGGCTCTGTTTTCATCACCTGAGCGTATCCCCGGCGAAGCCGAGCGGCAGCATCTCGCCCATTGTTACCGTTTCGACCACGCCCGCATCGTCGCACAGGTAAAGCTTCGTCTCCGGCGTGGTGAACTCGGCGAGCCGCTGGCGGCAGCCGCCGCAAGGCGTGATGCGCGCCATCCTCTCCGCAACCACGGCGATCTCGGTGATTTTCCCTCCGCCGCCCATGACGTAGTGGCCGAGCGCCGTCGTCTCCGCGCACCAGCCCTCGGGATAGGACGCGATTTCGATATTCGCGCCGGAATAGATTCGGCCGTCCTCGGTCCGGACCGCCGCCCCGACGGGAAATTTCGAATAGGGCGAGTAGGATTTCGCCATGGCGGCCTTTGCCGCGAGAAAGAGATCATGAGCCATGGCACGTTCCGGCAATCGGCAATCGGCAATCGGCAATCGGGTGGCAGGCAAAAGACTGCACGCGGCCGACAGTACCGGCTGGCGCGAAAATCAAATCCGACTGCCGACTGCCGACCGCCGATTGCCTGACTTCAGCCGACTGCCTCATCTCACCTTTCCTTCACATAAGGCACGCCGCCGGCGCGCGGTGGGATCGCCTTGCCGATGAAGCCCGCGAGCAGGACGACCGTCAGGATGTAGGGCAGGGCCTGCATCAATTGTTCCGGCACCTTGCCGATGGTCGGCAGCGCGATGCCCTGGTAGCGGATCGAAAAGGCGTCGAGAAAACCGAAGAGCAGGCAGGCGAACATTGCCGGCACCGGCTTCCATTTGGCGAAAATGAGCGCGGCGAGCGCGATGAAGCCGCGCCCGGCCGACATGTCCTTCACGAAGCCGGCGCCCTGCGCGATCGACAGATAGGCGCCCGCCATGCCGGTCAGGACGCCGGTGCAGATCACCGCCCGGTAGCGCAGCCAGGCGACGGAAATGCCGGCCGTATCGACAGCGGCCGGGTTTTCGCCGACGGCGCGCAAACGCAAGCCGAAGCGCGTGCGGAAAAGCACCCACCATGTGACGGGCACCATGAGGAAAGCGAAATAGACGAGGATGGAATGGCCGGAGAGGAGGTTGGCATAGATCGGGCCGATGATCGGCACATGGCCGAAGCTTTCCGCGCCGGGAAGCGTGATCGCGTTGAAGCGCGCCGCCCCTGATACGGAAGGCGTGCGCCCCCCTTGATGGAACCATGCCTGGCCGAGGATCACGGTCGATCCGGCGGCGATGAAATTGATCGCGACGCCGGAAACGATCTGGTCGCCGCGATGCGTGATCGAGGCGAAACCATGCACGAGGGAAAAGCCGATCGAGACGAGGATCGCGGCCGCTAGCCCGACCCAGGCAGAGCCGGAGACGGCGGCCGCCGCGCCGGCGGCAAACGCGCCGGCGAGCATCTTGCCTTCCAGCCCGATATCGAAAACGCCCGACCGCTCGGAATAGAGCCCCGCAAGACAAGCGAGCAGCAAGGGCACGCAAACGCGGATGGTCGAACCGAAGAGCTGGATGATCGTGGTGTAGATTTCCATCCCGGTCATGCCTTCAGCGCGCGCCGGCCTTGACCGGCATTCCCGCCGCGCCTGGTCTGACGCTGGCGAAGATGGTCTGGATCGTCGGCCGGAACATGTGTTCCAGCGCGCCGGCGAAGAGGATGACCAACCCCTGGATGATGACGATCATGTCGCGGCTGATCTCCGGCATTTCGAAGGAAAGATTGGCGCCGCCCTGATAGAGCATGCCGAACAGGATCGCGGCGGGGATGATGCCGACGGGATGCGACCGCCCCATCAGCGCCACCGCGATGCCGACGAAGCCTGCCCCTGAGGCGAAGTCGATCGCCATATGGTGCTGGTCGCCCATGATGGTGTTGAGGCCCATCTGGCCGGCAAGAGCGCCGGAAATCATCATGGTGACGATGATGATCCTGGTCTCCTTGATGCCGGCATAGCGCGCCGCACTCGGGCTGAAGCCCATGGTCCTGATCTCGTAGCCGAATTTTGTCCGCCAGACGAGGAGCCAGACGAAAAAGGCGGCGACGAGCGAGAGCAGGAAGGAGACGTTGAGCGGCGCGTTGCGGATATCAAGTCCGAAGATCGCCAGGAGCCAGCCGAGTTTCGGCAATTGCCCGCCGGGCAGGAAGTCGCGCGTCTGCGGCGCCTGGGAGGCGAAGGGCTTCAGCGGCCCGACCAGGAGATAGACCATAAGGCTGGCGGCGATGAAATTGAACATAATCGTCGTGATGACGATATGCGAGCCGCGTTTCGCCTGAAGATAGGCCGGGATTAGCGCCCACAAGGCGCCGAAAAAGGCGCAGGCGACGATCGACAGCGGGAAATTGATCCACCAAGGAAAAACGCTGTCGAAGGCGAGACAGACGAGCGACAGGCCAAGCCCGCCGACATAGGCCTGGCCCTCGCCGCCAATATTGAAGAGGCCGCCATGGAAGGCCACGGCAACGGCAAGCCCGGTGAAGATGAAATTCGTCGCGTAATAGAGCGTATAGGCGATGTTCTCGCCATTGCCGAAAGCGCCCTTGACGAGGATCACGGCGGCATCGAACGGGTTCTCGCCGACAAGGAGAACGACAAGGCCCGCGACAAGAAAGGCGACGATGAGGTTGATGAGCGGGATGAGGCCGTAATCCACCCATCGCGGCAGCCTGGCGTAGGGAACGCTCATTCCGCCGCCTCTTTTGCTTCGACGCCCGCCATCAGGAGGCCGAGTTCGCCTTCCGTGGCGTCGGGGCCGCGTTCGCCGACGATCCTGCCGTCGAACATCACAAGGATGCGGTCGGAAAGCGAGCGGATCTCGTCGAGTTCGACGGAAACGAGCAGCACCGCCTTGCCCCTGTCGCGCATCTCGATCAGGCGCCGGTGGATGAATTCGATGGCGCCGACATCGACGCCGCGGGTCGGCTGCCCGACGATGAGGACGTCGGGGTCCTGCTCCATCTCCCGCGCCAGCACGATCTTCTGCTGGTTGCCGCCGGAGAAATTGGCGGTCTTCAGCCGGCAGTCGGACGGGCGGATATCGTATTTCTCGATCTTTTCCCTGGCGTCGTTGCGGATGGCCGGAATGTCGAGGAAAGGGCCGCTGAGATATTTCTCCTGGTCATGATAGCCGAGGATCGAATTCTCATTCTCCTCGAATTGCAGGACGAGACCGACATGGTGCCGGTCCTCGGGAACGTGGGCCAGGCCGAGCTTGCGCAATTGCGCCGGATCGGTAGCTGCCGTCGTGTCGAGCGGGTTGCCGTTCAGGAGGATACGGCCCGCCGAAGCCGCCCTGATGCCCGCGATCGCCTCCAGAAGCTCCGACTGGCCATTGCCCGCGACGCCGGCGATGCCGACGATCTCGCCGGCCCGGACGCCGAAGGAAACGCCCTTGACCATCGGAATGCCGCGCGTGTCCGCGACGGAGAGGTTATCGATCTGGAGCCTGTATTCGCCCGGCTTCGCCTCGCCCTTCTCCACGCGCAACAGCACGCGTCGCCCGACCATTAGTTCAGCAAGCTCGCCGGCGGTGGTTTCCGCCGTCTTGCGCGTCGCCACCATTGTTCCTTGCCGCATGACGGAGACATTGTCGGTGATCGCCATGATCTCGCGCAGCTTG
>Ga0187809_10000104_pt1 | contig 58858 bp, 50 predicted proteins | sample NC_wetland_sal_i_8_FD_132415 | JGI IMG/M metagenome (GOLD analysis project Ga0187809, IMG submission 132415) | Wetland sediment microbial communities from Neuse River Estuary, North Carolina, USA - ASW_4 | ecosystem: Environmental > Aquatic > Freshwater > Wetlands > Sediment | place: USA: North... | reverse complement strand
GTGCTGTTCGACGTGGTGGAGAACGGGTTGTGGCCCACCGGGTGGGCCAGCCGCCCGGCCGAGCCGGGTGCCGCGGCCCGGCTGGCCCGGCGCGAGCTGGCGCGGGTGCCGCGCTTGCTGCCGCTGTACCGCCACCGCTACCTGCCGGCCGCGCCGGCCCCGGAGCCGACCCCGGTGCTGTCGGTCGTGCAGGGCGACGTCATCACCTATGGCATCGACCTGCTCGACTACCTCGAGCGGGAATTCGGCGGCCGGCGCGCACCGGTTCCGGCCGCGGCCCGGGTGCCGTTCTGGTCCGAGCTCGGCGATAGCTGAGCGGATTCGAACCGCGGCTGTTGACAGCGGTTGAGCCGGCGGCCGGCAGCCACGGGCCGGCCGTGCCGCGCGGCGGCCGGAGCACTGTTCAAGGGCCGGTAAGATGACCTGTCGGCGCCCGTTCGAGCGCGCCCCGGTGGGCCGGTCACGGCCAGCACCGCTGCCCCCGTCGCCGACCGAGAATGAGGACCATGACCGTAGCCAGTACCCGGCCCGGGACGACTGCGGGACCGGCGTTCTCCGAGCCGGACACTCCGCTGCAGCGGATCAACGCTCCCCGGGGCTTCTGGCGCGGCTCGACCGACACGCTGGCCGAGATCTGGCGCTATCGCGAGCTGCTGGGCAACCTGGTTCGCAAGGAACTCAAGGTCAAGTACAAGGACTCCGTGCTCGGCTTCGTCTGGAGCCTGCTGATGCCGCTGGTCCAGCTCGGCGTGTACTGGCTGGTGATCGGTAAGTTCCTGGGTGCCGGTGCGATTCCGACCTACGGCGTGTACATCTTCTGTGGCCTGGCCACCTGGACCCTGTTCTCCGAAGTGCTCTCGACCGCGACCACCTCGGTCGTCTTCAACGCCGGCCTGGTCAAGAAGGTCTACTTCCCGCGCGAGCTGTTCCCGCTGGCCGCGGTCGGGGCGGCCCTGGTCAACTTCTGCTTCCAGCTGGTCATCCTGCTGGTGGCCGACGTCATCGCCGGAGCCAGTTCCGGCAAGTGGCCGAACATCGAGTACCTGCCGATGCCGATCCTGGGGCTGATCGTGCTGGTGGTGTGGGCCGCCGGCATCGGCATGCTGCTGTCCGCTGCCAACGTCTACCTGCGCGACATCGAGCACCTGATCGGCGTCGTGCTGATGCTCTGGTTCTGGGTCACCCCGATCATCTACAACGTCACCCGGGTCAGCACGACCCTGCCGCGGGCGCTCTACCAGGTGTATCTGATGAATCCGATGGCCGCGGTGGTGTTCAGCTTCCAGAAATTCTTCTGGCCCCAGGGCAGCGGCACCCCGTACGAGTTCAGCGGCGACATCTACGGCCGGCTAGGGCTGCTGCTGGTGTTCGGGCTGGTCTTCCTGTGGCTGGCCCAGCGGGTCTTCGCCCGGGCCCAGGGCAACTTCGCGCAGGAGCTCTGACCGTGAACCAGCCGGTCATCCGGGTCACCGACGTGTCCAAGAAGTTCGTCATCCGCAAGGACAAGTCGCTCAAGGAGCGGCTGGTGAACTCGCGGCGCTCCCGGGCGCACGCCGAGGAGTTCTGGGCCCTGCGAGACGTCAATCTCGAGCTCGACCCCGGGCACACCCTGGGCCTGATCGGCGGCAACGGCTCGGGCAAGTCGACCCTGCTCAAGATCATCGGCGGCATTCTCACCCCGACCACCGGCTACGTGGAACGCCGGGGCCGGCTGGCGGCGCTGCTGGAACTGGGAGCCGGCTTCCACGGCGACCTGACCGGCCGGGAGAACGTCTATCTCAACGCCTCCATCCTCGGCCTGAGCAAGGCCCAGACCGATCGCTACTTCGATTCCATCGTCGACTTCTCCGGCATCGAGCAGTTCATCGACACCCAGGTCAAGTTCTATTCCTCCGGCATGTACGTCCGGCTCGCGTTCGCGGTCGCCATCCACGTCGACCCGGAGATCCTGCTGGTCGATGAGGTCCTGGCCGTCGGGGACGAGCCGTTCCAGCGCAAGTGCCTGGACCGGATCAAGCAGTTCCAGGGCGAGGGTCGCACGATCATCCTGGTCACTCACTCGCTGGAACAGGTCCGGCAGATGTGTGACCGGGTGGTGCTGCTCAACTCCGGCCAGATGGTGGTCGACGGGGACCCGGGCGAGGCGGTGCGGCACTTCCGGGAAGCCAACTCCGAGCAGGACCACGCGCTGCAGGAGCACACCGAGCACGCGCTGACCATCAGCGGGGTCCGGACCTTCGGCGACGACGGCAAGCAACATCCGATCTACCCGGTCGGCACCCCGCTGGGCGTGGAGTTCCAGGTGACGGCCGAGCACGAGGTCAGCGACTGGGCGGCCGGCATCGCGCTCACCGATGCCTCCGGCCTGCTGATCTACGGAACCAACACGGTGCTGCAGGAGATAACCCCGGAGCCGGTGACCGGTAAGCGGACGGTGCGGTTCCGGTTCGACCAGCTGCCGGTCTCGGACGGCCAGTACTTCATCGACGTCGCGGTCCACCCCAAGATGGGCAGCGACTACCACCGGATCGCCCGGGCCGCGTCGTTCCAGATCAGCAATGACGCCAACGACCCCGGGGTCGTGGCCCTGAACCCCCACGTCGAGATCGAGTAACCTCACATCGCAGGTTTTTGCGGTGTTGCCGAACCCGAACTGAGGACGAATGAGCCTGTATCAAGCCCGTACCCCCGGCGAGGCGAGCAGCCTGTTGCCCGGCAGCGACCAGCCGGTGGTCGTGGTCCCGGTCTTCAACTCCTACGACGAGGTCGTGCGCTGCTACGAGGCGTTCTTCCGCAACACCCCGGCCGACGTGCCGCTGCTGGTGGTGGACGACCGGGGCTGGGACCGCCGGCCGTTCGAGGTGCTGGCCGAGATCTTCACCGGCGACGCGGCGCCGGCGCACCGGGTCGTGGTGCTCGAACAGATCTCCAACAAGGGCTTTCTCGGCACCATGAACGATGCCTTCGGCGCTTGCGGCCGGGCCGACGTGATCATCCTCAACAGCGACGTCATCGTCGGGCCGGAGTGGCTGGAGCGGATGCGGGATGCGGCGTACTCCTCCTCCACGGTCGCCACTGTCACCGCCCTGACCAATCACGGCACCATCGTCTCGGTGCCGGTGCGCAACACCGCCACCGATGACGTGCCGGGCGGGCTGTCGGTCGACGCCGCGGCTCGCCGGGTGGCTGAGGGCTCGCCCCGGCTGCGTCCCCGGATCCCGACCGCCATCGGGCACTGCACCTACGTCCGCCGGGCCGCGCTGGATCTGGTCGGGGCGTTCGACCCCGCCTTCGCGCCCGGCTACGGCGAGGAGGTGGACTTCAGCCAGCGCTGCGTCGCTGCCGGCTTCGAGCATGTCGTGGCCGACGACGTCTACGTGTTCCACAAGGGCGGTTCCAGCTTCGGCCGGTCCCCGGAGATGGAGCGCCGCAAGCTCGAGCACGAGCTGTTGATCCAACAGCGGTACCCCTATTACGGCCCGTGGGTGCGCCGGACCGCGCAGGACGACTACTCGCCGCTGGCCGCGTCGTTGCTGGCGGCCCGCCGCTCGGTGCTCGGCCTCGTGGTGGCCATCGACGGCATGTGCCTCGGCCCGCTGCCGGCCGGCACGCAGGTCGTGGTGCTGGAGACGGCCCGGGCCCTGGCCCAGCGCCCGGACATTGCCGAGGTCATTCTCTACACCCCGATGGACGTGCCCGACTACGTGCAGCAGGCCTGCGCCGGGCTGGACAAGGTGAGCCTCGAGCCGACCGGGTCGCTGACCGGCTGGAGTGGCCGGCGAGCTCACGTCGCCTACCGCCCGTACCAGGTGCGTGACCGCAACGAGTTGGAGTGGCTGCGCAGCATTGCCGACCGGGTCGTGGTCAACCAGCTCGACTTCATCGCCTACCACGACGCCGCCTACTTCGGCCACGATCAGCAGTGGCGGCAGTACCGGGACCTGGCCAAGCTCACGGCGTTCGCGGTGGACGGCCTGACCTACCTGTCCGAGCACTCCCGGGACGCCGCGCGCAGCGAGGGGCTGCTGCCGGCCGACAAGCCGAACAAGGTCATCTACTGCGGCACCGAGCACACCGAGCTGATGCCGAGCGAGCCGGCGGTGCCGGCCGGCCTGGAGCAGCTGACGCCCGGCTTCCTGCTCTGCCTGGGCGTGTCCTACCTGCACAAGAACCGGATGTTCACCCTCAAGATCCTCAAGGAGCTCTACGACGGCGGCTGGCGCGGCTCGCTGGTGCTGGCCGGGGCCCAGCCGCCGGACGGCTCCTCGCTGGCGGAGGAAGCCAAGTTCCTGATGCAGCACCCGGAGCTGGCCCCGCACGTACAGACCCTGGGCATGATCAGCGAGCCGGAGAAGGTCTGGCTGTACCGCAATGCCGGCCTGACCCTCTACCCGACGATCTCCGAAGGCTTCGGCTTGATCCCGTTCGAGTCGGCGCATTACGGCGTGCCCTGCCTGTCGACCCGTCAGGGCTCGCTGGCCGAGGTCCTGCCGGCCGACCTGCCGGTGATCGAGGACTTCGACCCGGCCGCGGCGGCTGCCACCGCCCGCACCCTGCTGGACGAGCCGGACGCGGCCAAGCAGGCGGTGCAGGCCGTGCTGGCCAAGGGCGCCGAATTCACCTGGGCGCGGGTGGCCGAGGACGTCGTCGAGGTGCTGCTGGCCGTCACCGGCCGCCCCGCCTGCCGGGTGGTGGCGATCGAGGGGGAGCAGGGTCCGACCAGCCTGGCCACGGTCGCGCTCAGCGGCGCCCACAATGCGCGCGGGGTGGTGGACGCCGCGGTGGGCTACTTCGTCGCCCGGCCGGCGCTGCGGACCAAGCTGGTCCCGCCGGGATCCAAGCGGCAGGCCGCGGTTCGTCAGAGCATCGATCAGCTCCGCCGGCGGCTCTAGCCAGGCCTATCAGCCCGTTGGCCGGAGCGACCGGTCAGCGGTCGAGAACCGACTTGCTGGCCGGCGCGCCCTCGCTCGGTTCGGCCTTGATGGCCAGCAGCTTGATCCCGCTGACCGCGACCCGGGACAGCGGCAGGTGCGCGACCTCGTCCGGGATGTGCACGGTCTCGGCGTCGAGGGCCACCTTGACGATCCGGAACCCGGCCCGCCACAGCGCGTCCTGCAACTCATCGGCGGTGATGCCGTTCAGCGTGCGGTAGACCTCGAGCATCTCCGAGGCCATCGCCGGCGGCCCGGCTGCGGTCACGTGGTGCAGGATCTCGGCGTTCGGCACCCGGTGTTGCACGAAGCCCTCGGGGTACCAGTCGACCAGGTGGCTGCCGTGCCGGGAGTGGTAGAACGGCCAGAGCTGGATGAACAGCACGCCGTCGTCGGTCATGATCCGGCGGACCTCGCGCAGCACCGAGACCGGCTCGGCGATGTGTTCGAACGCCGACCAGCTGATCACGAAGTCGAAGCTGGCATCCTCGGCCGGCAGCCGCACCTCCTCACTGGTGGCGAAGAAGAGCCCGTCCGGTAGCGCCGCCAGCCCGGCGTGCTGGCCGGCGCGCTCGGTCAGCAGTTCGACGTCGGTGGTCAGCAGGTCGAAGCCGACCAGCTGCTGCGGCTTGGCCTTGAGCATGACCCCGAGGTCGATGATGCCGTCCCCACAGCCGACGTCGGCCACCCGCCGTCCGGTCAGGGAGATGCCGTCGCCACCGAAGAAATCAATGATGGTCTGGGCGGCGTCGTCGAAGTGGGCTTGCCACCAGACGCCGCTGTCGACCGATTTCGAGTAGTGATCGCAGCCGGCCGCCGGCTCGGCGGGCTGGCTCACCGCGAGCCGCCAGGCCGCGAGGTCTCCAGCCGGGCCAGCGCACTGTCGGTGCGTTGCAACAGCCGGCGGGCGACCCGCACGCCCTTGCGGCCGGCCCGGACGGGGGTCGAGGCCGCGGCCCCGACCGGTGGGGCCGGCTCGCCCGCCTTGACCGCCAGCAGCTTGATCCCGGATATGCCGACCTGGGACGCGGCCAGGTGGCTGGCCTGCTCCGGGATGTGCACGGCGTCGGTCTGCAGCGCCAGCTTGGCCACCCGGAACCCGGCCTGGCGCAGGCTGGCCAGCAGCTCGTCGGCGGTGATCCGGTTCAGAGTCTGGTAGGCCTGAAACATCTCCGCCACCAGCGCCGGGTCGCCGTCGGCCTGCATGGTGGCCAGGATGTGCTCGTCGTCGTGCCGGTACTGCGCGAAGCCCTCGGGGAACCAGTCGACCAGGTGGGTGCCGTGCATCGAGTGGTAGAAGGGCCAGAGCTGGATGAACAGCACACCCTCGTCGGTCAGGATCCGGCGGATCTCGCGCAGCAACGGCACCGGTTCCAGGATGTGTTCGAAGGCCGACCAGCTGACCACGTAGTCGAAGCTGCGGTCCTCGGCCGGCAGCCGCACCTCACCGCTGGTGATGAAGTCGAGATTGGCCGGCAGCCCGTCGCCCGGCAGCTCGACGCCGGCCTGGCGGGCCAGCTCGAGCAGGTGCTCGCGGTCGGTCGGCCGGATGTCGAAGCCGACCAACCGGGCCGGTTCGGCCTGCTGGGCCAGCCCGAGGTCGGTGATGCCGTCACCGCAGCCGACGTCGGCGACCCGGCTGCCCTTGAGCGAGATCCCGTCCCCGGCGAAGAACTCGACGATCTCCCCGGCGGCCTGGTCGAAGTGGGACCGGAACCAGATGGTGGGGTCCGAAGTACCCGAGTAGTGGCCGCTCGCGGCGGTCTCGTTGTCCACCGACATGAGGTGTCGACTCCTGCACTTTCGTCGTAATCCTGCTCCGGGTGTCGTCCCACTGTAGTGGGCCGCCCCGGCAGCCGGGATAACCGCGTCGGTGTGGCTGAGAGGGGCCCGACCGGCGATCCGGTCCGGACCGGCGGCGATGCGATACTGGGCCGCGTGTCGAGTCAACTCACGTTCGCCGCGCCTGCCCCGGACGAGGCTTTTGAGAAGTCCGGGCGTCGTGGCCCGTGGTGGGTGCTGGACCGGTTGGCGCTGGCCATCTCGGCGCTGTCCGGCCTGGTGCTGTTCGCCTTCATCGGCCGCGGCGGCTGGTACATCGACGACTTCCTCAACCTGAGCCTGGCCCAGGAATCGCCGCTGGGCCGGTTCTATATCGACCGGCCGATTTTCGGCCATCCGCAACCGGGCACCCGGCTGGCCAACTGGCTGCTCTACCGGCTCGCCCCGATGAACTACGCGCTGGCCGCCGCCCTGGTCTGCGCCGCCGTGGCCCTGGTGAGCTGGATGATCTACCGGATCCTGCGGCTGACCTTCCGGCCGACGCCCTGGGTGCTGGTGCTGACCAGCATGGCCGCGGCCACCGGGCTCTGGGTGCCGGTGGCGGCCTGGTGGGCCGGCGGCTCGGAGATCGCCGGCTGCATCATGGCCAGCACGCTCACCGTGCACGCCGTGCTCTGCTCCTACCTGGGCCGGCACCGGATCATCTGGGGCGTGCTGGCCGGCGTGTGGACGCTCGGTGGCCTGGCCTTCTACGAACGCTCGCTGCTCGGTGGCGCGTTCGCGCTCTGCTTCCTGCTGACCTTTGCCTGCACCCGGTTCAGCTGGCGCGAGATCGCGCGGGTCGTCCGGCAGGCCTGGCCGGCCTTCGTGGTGCTGCCGGTGGTGGCGGTGGCCTACCTGATCTACTACGCCACCCACAGCTTCGTGCACACACAGCCCGGTTACACCAAGCTCGAAGTGTTGCACTTCTTCTGGATCGCGTGGAGCTGGAGCTTGATCCCGGGCCTGTTCGGTGGCTCGCTACACACCGGCCAGGTCATCGCCCTGTCCTATTCGGCACCGCCGATCTGGTGGCGGGTCGTGTGCCAGGTGCTGCTGCTCGGCCTGGTCGGCTTCGGGGTGCGCCGGCGCGGGCTCCGGGCGCTGGTGCCGTGGCTGTACTTCATCCCGTTCTTCGTCGCGGCCAGCTACGCGGTCGCGACCGCTCGGCTGCACGTGCACGGGCCGGGCGCCGGCCGCGAATACCGCTACGTGGCCGACCTGTTGCCGCTGCTCGTGCTGACCCTGGCCGGCACGGTGCTGCGGCCCTCGGGGCGGTGGGCGATCCTGGCCGGCGACCCGGACGAGCCGACCGATGAACCGGCTGGGCCGGTCGGCGAAATTCCGGTGCACCGGGCGGGACCGACCGACCGGCCCGCGATCACCCGGCGCCTGCTTCCGGTCGGTGCCGCGCTGGCCGGGCTGTGGTTGGTGTACCTGATCACCGCGGTTCCGGTGTCGAGCCGATGGCTGGCCGGCCGGCATGTCTACTACGTGCCGCACATGCAGGTCAGCATCCGCCAGCATGACGCGGCCGGTCCGTGGTCGGTGTACGAACGTTTCGTTCCCGGTGACGTCAGCATCCCCAGCTACGGCCGCTACAGCCTGGTCTCCCGGATCGCCCAGCTCGCCGTCGGTCACCCGATCAGCGTCAACGACCTGAGCAAGCCGATGTACCTCTTCGATCCCAGCGGCACCCTGCGCCCGGCCGAATTCCGCCAGCTGGCGACCGCACCGGCGGCCTGCTCGACGACCGACCAGCTGCGGGTGATGCAGCCGGTGAGCCGCGCGCTGCCGATGGGGTACTGGAACGTCCAGCTCGACTACACCGTTCCCAAGCCGACCACGCTGCGGTTTGCGATCAGCGTGGCCGGCGGCGAGATCCAGGAGGCCACCGGCAGCTACACCGGATTCCCGGTCTCGGGCAGCGGCCGGTTGACCTTCTTGGTGCGCCGGGCGGCGATCACCGGCTTCCGGCTCGACGCCGCCGTGCCCGGAGTCTGCATCTCGCACGTCCAGCTCGGCGAGCCGATCGCCGCCCGCCAAGCCCCATAGAACAAGCCGCACAGAGGTAAGCCCCATGAAGCAAGCTCCATGAAGCAAGCCCACTAGGGCGAGCCCGGTCAGGCGGTTCGGCAGATATCCACCTGGTCGGCCGAGAGGATCTCGGTCGTCCACGGCACGGGGGAGCTGTCCGCGGACCCGGTCAGGTGATGCCAGCCGCCCTGGGACAGGGCTGCGAGCCGGGCGCGGGTCGGCCCGAACCGGTTGACCAGGATGACGATCTGCGAGCGGCTGCCGCGCATTGTGATCCCACCGGCGGGCAGCACGAGCACCACCTCCACGCCGGCCGGGCCGGAGACCCGGCGGCAGCCGGGGGGCAGCGAGAGCCGGACCAGGCGGTCCGGCACCGGTAGCGGGTCGAGCCGGGCCCCGGGGGCCCGGACCGTCGAGAGGGTGAGGCCGCCGGCTTGGCGCAGGATCCGGTCGACGTCATCGCGCACGCCCGGGCTCTGGCGGGTGATCGCGCTGAACGGCATCGCCGGCGAGCCCAGGTCGGACCGGATCGAAAGGTACTGACCGATGGTCAGCGACGGCACGACGCGGCGATTGATCAGGTAACGCCGCGGCGGCGACTTGAGCTGGTCGACCGCAGCCAGATCGGCCCGCACGTAGGTGTCGACATTGGACAGCGCGACGGTGTTGGCCCGTAGCACCGGCAAACCGGTCCACACCGCGAGCGCCACGGCTAGCCCGAGTCCGAGGCTGAGCGGGCCTCGCCACCGAACGCCGGCCAGCGTATCGGCCAGCACCAGGATGATCGCGAAGCCGGTGCTGTAGAGGTACCGGCTCGCGCCGAAGTCGTGGTAGCCGGTCCGGGCGATCGCGGTCAGCCCGAGCAGCGCGGCCGCCACCGTGATCGTCGACAGCAACTCGACCGGCAATCGCCGCCGGCTCAACGCCAGGGCCAGCCGCGCGAGCACCAGCGCCAGCACGAGCACGCTCCCGCCCGCGGCCAGCCCGACGGCGCTGGTGGCCGGATGCCCGGTCAGCCCGCCGATCCCGGCCCGGAACTCCTTGACCGCGTAGCCCAGTCGCTGCCCGAGGTCGGAGTTGTGCGGTGGGAGCCCGCCGTAACCGAGATACCAGAGCCCGAACCCGGCGGCCGGGATGGCGACGATCCACCACCGACGCCACTGCCGCCGCCCGATGATCCGCACCCCCGCGCCCGCCAGCATGGCCAGACCGGCCCCGGAACACGCGATCGCCGCGAGCAGGAATACCAGCGCCCACCGGTCGCGCCCGGCCTCGCCGGCACGGTCAAGGGCGAGCAGAGCGGCCAGTCCGAAGAGCAGGGCACCGATGAAGGAGATCTGAAACGGCCAGACCAGGTCCTGATAGGCCGGCCCGATCAGGCACAACGAGCCGCCGGCCACCACCGCCAGCCAGGGCCCGACCCGCGGGCGGGCGTAGTAGTACAGCAACAGGCACAGCACCGCATGCGTGGCCATCAGGACGAGCCGGTACGGCAGGTAGGCGTGCAGGCCGACGAGGGCGAACAGCAGGTGGTAGACGAGGACGGGCAGGGCCACGAAATGCCCGTTGTGGGACAGCAGGAAGTTGGGCGGGGCCCAGCCGCGGCGGCCGACGATCCAGGTCCATTCGTCGTAGAAGAAGCTCGTGCGCCGGCCGAGGTACAACAGGTAGGCGACGCTGGCCGACACGACGGCCAGGATGGCCAGCAGCGACAGCCGGTCGGCCGAACCCGTGCTGCGGCGCAACCGGATCCACCACCTCCGAAGTGGCACCGCGGTCACGCTGGCCGCCGCTACCTAGTTCGAACCGGTCGCGGGCCGGGCGACATCGGCCGGAAGCGAGTACAGGCCGTCGGAGAAGCCGAGCAGCAGGGTTGCCGGGCCGCTGGTCACCGGGGCGACGACCTCGAACCCCAGATCGATCGGGAATCCGGGGTTGGCATCTTGCACGTCGGTGCGAATGGTGTCGTCACTGCCCCCACCGACCACCTTTCCGCTGGAGTCGACCAAGATCGCGCACTGGGTGGGGAAGCCGGCGCGGTAGACCCACCCCGAGATGTCGTGGGCGTTGCCGAGGGTCTTGTCCGCGTCGATGGCGACCCGCTGCTGGGTGACCACCGACGCCGGCAAGGGCTGGACCTTGCTCAGGTCGACGCTGGCACCCGGTTTGAGGCCGCAGCCGACGGTGTATCCGGAGACGAACGGGTAATCGTGCAGCGCCTGCAGCCGCTGGATCTGCTGGTCGGGCTGGGCCATGATGCTGGAAAAGCCCTCGGCCGCCTGGAACCGGACGGCGGCGGCCAGCAGGTCCTGCCGGGGCGCCTGGCCGACCGCAGCCTGCATCAGGGCCGGGCTGGCGCCCCAGAACACGAGCACCGCAACCCCCGCCGCGGCGGCTCGAGTCAGCACCTGGCGCGGGGACGGGGCGGTGCGCAGCGCGATCACGACCAACGCGGTCCAGAACAGCGCCGACAGCGAGACGTAGCGGGCCTGGGCGCCGTCGCCGGCGAACACCGCGCTGCGGCCGATCGAGATCAAGGCCGAGGCCGACAGCGCGTACACCGTGACCCCCCACCACGGCACCAGATCGGCCAGTTCGTCCCGGCGCTGCCAGAACTGCACGAAGCACAGCGCGACTGCCGCCAGCCCGCCGGCGCCGGCCAGCAGGCCGAGCGAACCCCCGGTCGGGTCCCACAGCGTGGACAGGTTGGTGAGGAATGTCTGCAGCAGCAGGGCGACGTCGTGGCCGATCCCGGCGCTGCTCGGTCCGCCGGAGTTGGTGGCCTTGTAGACGACCAGTGACACCAGCAGCGCGGCCAGCGGGATGGCCCAGCGCCGCCACCGCTGCCCGATCAGCACCAGCACCGCAATCACCGCCACCGGTGCGGCGAAGCCGGTGCCATAGCTGGCGATGGCGATCAAGGCCAGCACCGTGGCCGGAATCGTTCGCCCGCGCCAGGCCAGCAGGATGGCCAGCAGCGCGAACACATTCGCCGTCAGCCAGGCCGTCCCGCTCATGCCCTTGACGAAGTTCCAGGCCCCGGTCGGACACAGCGTGAACAGGCTGGCCACGGCCAGCAGCCCGGCCCGGGTGAAGCCGCTCCAGGCCGCCGGCAGCAGGCGCCACAGCAGGAACAGGGTGACCAGAGCCATCAGCACGGCGAAGTAGCCGAGCTCGCGGTTGCTGCCGGTGCCGAGCCGGGCGTCGAGGTAGTAGATGACCTGCGGGACGAAGAACGGGTGCTCGTTCTGATAGGTGAACAGGCCCCGGACCTTCAACCCGCCGTTGGGATCGGTGATGCGCAGCATCGCGTCCCAGTAGTCCTGGTAGTTCATCTGGGTTGCCTGGCTGACCCGCCGGGTCATCAGCAGCACCGGGAAGGCGGCCAGCACCAGCAGCAGCCAGGCCGGCCGCCAGTGCTGCCAGCCGGCCAGCCCGCGGCGCGGCGGGCGAGCTTCGGTCACGGGCTCCTGATTCGACGCGGTCGCGGTGATGAGGAACTCCCTGCTCAGTGGATTCGGCTGGTGGCCAGATCAGGCGAGTCGACAGCCACGACGGGGGCCTGCGGCGTGCGGGACTTGACCGGGACCCTGGTGTTCAGATTGCGGTCGGTGCGATGGATTATCAGCTCGGCCAGCAGGCCCATCCCGACCAACTGCACCGCCAGCATCTCCAGCAGGATGCCCAGCTGGAGCAGCGGCCGGGTGCCGATGCCCTGGCTGGTGAATACCCACACACCGAGCAGGTAGAGCAGGACCAGCGAGCCGATCAGGCCGAACAGCAATCCGATGCCGCCCAGCAGGTGCGAGGGGCGCCGGCCGTAGCGGGTGATCGAGACCACGGTGAGCAGGTCGAGCGCGCCGCGGGCGTAGCGCTCCAGGCCGTACTTGGACTTGCCATGCAGTCGGGGCCGGTGGTTGACCGGAAGTTCGGTCACCTTGAACCCGTTGGCGTGCGACAGGGCCGGCACGTAGCGGTGCAACTCGCCGTAGAGCGGCACCACGTCGTAGATCTCCTTGCGGGCCACCCGCAACCCGCTGTTGTGGTCGTTGAGCTTCAACCCGGTGACCACACCGGTCGCGCGGTTGAACAACTTGGACGGCAACCGCTTGCCCAGCGGATCTTTGCGGTCGCGCTTGTAACCGGTGACCAGGTCGTAGCCGCTCTCGAGCGCGGCCAGCAAACGGGGCAGCTCGTTCGGGTCGTCCTGCATGTCGGCGTCCATGGTGATGATGGTCTCGCCGCGAGCCTCGGCGAACCCGGCTGACAGCGCGGCCGCCTTGCCGAAGTTGCTCCGGAACTGGATCGCACTGACCCGAGGGTCGGCTGCAGCTACCGCGCCGATCGCTTCCCACGTGCCATCGACGCTGCCGTCGTCGATGAAGATGATCTCGTACTGCAGCTCGGGCCGGTGCTCGGCGAACACCGCGACTATCTCGCTGGTCAGCGGGGCGATGGTCGCGACCTCGTCCTTGGCGGGTATGACGACGGAGATGTCGACTGTCTCCGGGCTGCTCACCATGTCCTCCGTTTCACCAGTACCTGTCCGTGCTGTCGAGCGCGACCATCACGCTGCAGAGGGGCCCGGGCCGCCCCGATCGCGGCCGATCACCGCGCCGGGCCAGTTCGACCGCATCCGGCCTACCACTGTGGCTGAGAACGAGCCCAGAGGATGATACGCCGTCAAACTGGCCGCTCTGCCCAGCCAATCGGCTCAGCCGGCCGCCGTGAGCACCGAGGTCATGTCGGGGTAGGGCAGCGTCGGGGTGAGGCCACCGAGCCGGCGCTCGGCCAGCCCGGACGCGGCGATGGCCTGCTGGTAACGCTTGCGGCGGGTGTTGTCGAAAACGATGATGCCGCCCGGCTCGAGCCGTGACTTGGCGTGCGCCAGGCAGGCCTCGCGGGCCCGGCCGTCGATCACGATGAGGGCGAACTGCCCGTCCACCGAGTCGATGGCGTGCACGTAGTCGGAGAAGTCCAGGCCGGCGTTGCCCTCCTTGTGCGAGCCGATCTTGGGCTGGGCCATCGGCACCGGCGGCACGATCCGGAAGTGGATGTTGGGGTGGGCGGCGAACGAGGTGCCGATGAATTCGCCGAACTCCTGGTGATGCTCGACCGAGTGGATCTCATCGGCTCGCTTGGCCAGCCACAGCGTCGACGCGCCCGAGCCGTACTCGAAGACCCGGATCGGGCGCGGGTGGGCGGCCAGCCAGCTCTCGACCACATCGATCGCCCGATAGGTCCACCACGGCACGTCGAGTTCGGCGATGGCCAGGGAGTCGTAGGCCCGGGTCAGGCTGTAGACCCAGTGCTTGGTCCGCTGGTCGCGAGCCGGCGGCTGCGCGCTGAGCAGGTGGGCCCTGGTCAGCAGCGAGCCGGCGCTGCGGGCCGAGGAGGCGTAGAGGCCCTTGACCTTGAGCACGGCGCTGGATTTGTCCATCAGCTGGCTAACTCCCTGTCGTGATACCGGTTGGCGGGGTGGCGGCGGGACGGGGCCGGCTGCGGCGCACCGCGGCCAGCCCGATGGCGCCGCCGAGACCGTCGACGACGATGAACAGGACCCGGGCGATCGCGGCGACGGCCAGGGCCGGACCGTGATCCAGCCCGCTGACGGCCAGGAAGACCAGCTCGCGCAGGCCGGCGCCGGCCGGTACCGGAATCGCCAGGAAGCCGATGATCCAAGCCGCCACGGCGGCGAACGCGACCCGGGCCGGCGGCTGGGAGTAGCCCAGCGACTGGGTCACCGCGACCGAGGTCGCCCCGACCAGGACCCAGGTCGCGCACGAGGTGAGGGTCAGGCCGACCATCTTCGACCACGGCTGGGGCTGGATGGTGACCCGGCCCTTGGTCAGCTTGCCCCCGAGGACCAGCAGCCGGCCCAGCACCGCCGGATGCAGCGCGGCCAGACCGATCGGGATGAGCAGCAGCATCAGCCAGCCGTAGCTCAGACCCTGCCCGTCGGCGGCCACGATCGGGGCCAGCACGCCACAGACCAGGGCCGAGCCGATGCACATCGCGGCGTAGGAGATCAGGGTGGTCACGTAGCCCGTGGTGCGGGGAATGCCGGCTCGGCTGGCCAGTTCACCGCGGCCGAGTACCGGCCAGACGCCGCCCGGGACGTACTTGCCGAGCTCGCCGCCGAAGTACCAGGACACCGCCGAACCGAGCCGGACCGGGTGACCGAACAGCCCGAGGCAGCGCCACCACAGCACCCCGAGGCCGGTCATGGAACCGGCGGCGCAGATCAGGCCGACCAGCAGCCAACCCAGATTGGCGTGAGCCACGGAGTGGGAGATGTCCCCCCAGGCCCGGACCAGGGTCACCACGCACAGGGCCACCGCCAGGACCGCGACACCGATGCCGGCCAGCTTGACCGCCCGGGCCAGCCGCGACGGCGCCGCCGGGGCGCCGGATTCGGCGGGGCTGGTTGCGGACACGGAAGCAGAGTTTACGGGCTGCGCCGTGATGCCCCGGCCAGCTCGCGGGTGCCGCGGCGGCCGGTCGCGGTTGCCGCCGGTCCCGGTCGGCGACCGGGGTTGGGTAGGCTGGCTGATCGCAGTTGGCCCGCATCGGTCCGGGCCTGGTCGCACCAGCTGTCCGCGGACAGCCCCGTCGGGCGGGAGGATGTCTTTGCGGTTGCTCATCGACGCCACCGCCATCCCGGCCGACCTGCGCGGTGTCGGTCGCTACCTGGACAGCCTGGTCCCGGCCCTGGTCGAGACCGGCACGTCGGTCTCGGTGGTGACCCAGCACCGAGACGCCGATCGGTTCCGCGCCCTCGGGGCCAGCCCCGTCACCTCGGACAAGATCCCGGCCGGCCGGGCTCACCGGCTGGCCTGGGAGCAATACGGCCTGCCCGCCGTGGCCCGCCGGGTGGCACCGGATGTGCTGCATTCTCCGCACTACACCCACCCGCTGGCCTGGTCCGGTCCGCTGGTGGTGACGGTGCACGACACCACCTACTTCTCCAACCCCGAGTGGCACACCAAGGTCAAGGCCCCGTTCTTTCGGGCCGCGACCCGGTTGGCGGTCCGGCGGGCCGAGGTCTGCGTGGTCGACTCCCAGGCCACCGCCGACGAGCTTCAGCGCCGGCTCGGGGTTGCCCCGCAGCGCCTGCAGGTGGCCCACCTCGGCGTCGACACCAGCCTGTTCCGGCCGCCGCCGGCCGACCTGGTCGCCACCGTGCGAGCCCAGCTCGGCCTGGCGCCCGGACAGGATTACATCGCCTTTCTCGGCACGCTCGAGCCCCGCAAGAATGTGCCCGGCTTGATCCGGGGCTGGGTCGGGGCCTGCCAGGGGCGCCCTGATCCGCCGGCGCTGGTGCTGGCCGGTGGAGCGGGCTGGGACGACACGCTGGATGCCGAGATCGCCGCCGTGCCGGAGGAGCTGACGCTGATCCGTCCCGGCTACCTGCCGCTGGAGCAGCTGCCCGGCCTGCTCGGCGGGGCGAGCGTGGTCGCGTACCCCAGCTTCGGCGAGGGCTTCGGACTGCCGGTGCTGGAGGCGATGGCCTGCGGCGCGGCCACCCTGACCACCCGCCAGCTGTCGCTGCCCGAGGTCGGCGGGGATGCGGTCGCCTACGTCGAGACCGACCCGGCCTCGATCGCCGCCGGCCTGCGCGACCTGCTCGACGACCCGGCACGGCGGGCCGAGCTCGGTGCGGCCGGCGTCCAGCGGGCGGCCGGCTTCAGCTGGGCCGCCACCGCCGCGGCCCACCTGCGGGCCTACCGAGCGGCCATCGCGGCCCGGTCGGCGGTGTCGCGGTGAGCGGGCTGGCGGTGGTTGCGGTGACCTACTCGCCCGGGCCGGCGCTGGCAGCGTTCCTCGACTCCCTGCCGAGCGCCACCGCCGAACCGGTGCAGGTGGTGCTGGCCGACAACGGTTCCACCGACGGCGCACCGGAGGCGGCGGCCGAGCGGGCCGAGGTCCGGCTGCTGCCGACCGGGGGCAACCTGGGCTACGGCCGGGCGGCCAACCTGGGCGTAGCCGCCACCACCGGGGACTGGGTGCTGGTGTCCAACCCCGATGTGGTCTTCACCCCGGGGGCACTGGACGAGCTGATCAAGGTGGCTCACCGCTGGCCGCGGGCCGGTGCCGTCGGGCCACTCATCCGCGACGAGAACGGCGTGATCTACCCGTCGGCCCGGGACCTGCCCTCGCTCGGGCGGGGGATCGGGCACGCGGTACTGGGCACCATCTGGCCCGGCAACCCGTGGACCCGAAGCTACCGCCGGGAGCAGGAACCGGTGGAGCGGGCGGCCGGCTGGCTGTCCGGATCGTGCCTGCTGTTGCGCCGGGAGGCCTTCGACTCCCTCGGCGGCTTCGATCCCAGCTACTTCATGTACTTCGAGGACGTCGACCTGGGCGAGCGGCTGACCCGAGCCGGCTGGCTCAATGTCTACGCCCCGTCGGCGGCAATCGTGCACACCGGCTCGCACGCCACCAAGCGACACAAGCAGGCCATGTTCCGCGAGCACCACCGGTCGGCCTACCGTTACTTGTCCCGGCATTACCCCGGCCCGGCCTGGCTGCCACTGCGGGCGCTGCTGTGGCTGGGCCTGCAGGCCCGGGCGCGGTTGGCCCCGCCCCTGATCGATCTGGTCCAGCGCCGCGCGGCAGGTACTTCGAAACCGGACAGGCAGGAGAGCAACGGTGAGCGTTGACGTGGACGCGATCGTGCTGGTCGGCGGCAAGGGCACCCGGCTGCGGCCCCTGACCGAGAGCCTGCCGAAACCGATGCTGCCGATCGCCGGCGTGCCCTACCTGACCCACCTGCTCTCGCGTATCCATGCCGCCGGGATTCGGCACGTGATCATGGGCACCAGCTACAAGGCCGAGGTGTTTTCTTCCTACTACGGCGACGGGTCCCAGCTCGGGCTGGAGCTGGAATACGTGGTCGAGGAAACGCCGCTCGGCACCGGTGGGGCGATCGGCAACGTGGCCCACCTGCTGCGCCACGACACCGCGCTCATCTTCAACGGTGACATCCTCACCGGTTGCGATCTGGCCGACCTGCTCGAAACCCATCACCGCACCGGGGCCGATGTCAGCCTGCACCTGACCACCGTCGAGGATCCGCGGGCCTTCGGCTGCGTGCCGACCGACGAGACCGGCCGGGTCACCGCCTTCCTGGAGAAGGACCCGAACCCGGTGACCAACCTGATCAACGCCGGGACCTACGTGTTCAACCGGTCGGTGATCGACTCGATCCCGACCGATCGGCCGGTGTCGGTGGAGAAGGAGACGTTCCCGGGGCTGCTGGCGGCTGGGGCCAGGGTCATGGCCCACGTCGACTCGACCTACTGGCGCGACCTGGGCAAGCCGGCTGACTTCGTGGCCGGCTCGGCCGACCTGGTTCAGGGCCGGGCACCGTCGGACGCGCTGCCCGGCCCGATCGGCGACGCGCTGATCCTGCCCGGCGCCGAGGTGGCCGAGGGGGCCAAGCTGCACAACGGTTCGACGATCGGTGCCGGCTGCCGGATCGCCGAGGCCGACATCGACGGTTCGGTCCTGCTCGACGGGGTCAGCGTCGCGGCCGGCGCGGTGGTGCGCAACTCGATCGTCGGCACCGGTGCGGTGATCGGGGCTGGCACGGTGGTCGAAGATGGCGTGATCGGCGACCATGCCCAGCTCGGCGAGCGGCTCGAGCTCTTGCACGGCGTCCGGGTCTGGCCCGGGGTGGAGCTGCCGGACGGCTCGGTGCGGTTCTCCGCTGACTGCTGAGCCGGCCGCCCGCGAGCAGAGCTGGTCGCTGACCGGCCCGCTCGACCTGCGCCGCACCTTGGGCGGCCTGTGCCACGGCGCTGGCGACCCGGTTTCCCGTTTCGACAGCGGGCGATTCTGGTGGGCCAGCCGGACCCCGGACGGGCCGGGCACGCTCGCGCTCGGGGTTGCGGCCGGGGAGCTGCACGGCCAGGCCTGGGGCCCGGGTGCGGCCTGGCTGCTGGCTCAGGTGCCTGAACTGGTGGGCGAGTTCGACGACTGGCGGGAGCTGGACACCACCGGCCACCCGCTGCTGGACCAGGTCCGGCGCCGGCTGCCCGGGCTGCGGCTGACCCGGACCGGGCGGGTGCTGGATTCCCTGGTGCCGGCCATTCTGGAGCAGCGGGTCACCGGCCAGGAGGCGTTCCGGGCGTGGCGGCTGCTGACGCGTCACTACGGCGAACCGGGGCCCGGGCCAGGTCCGGTCTGGTTGCCGGCCGAGCCGGCCGCACTGCTGGCGGTGCCGAGCTGGGACTGGCACCGGTTCGGGGTGGACCTGCAGCGCCATCGCACCGTCCGCGCGGTCGCCACGGTGGCCGCCCGGCTCGAGGAGTGCCTCCGGCTGCCGATACCGGACGCGGTGCGCCGGCTGCGCTCCATCCCGGGGGTCGGGGCGTGGACCGCGGCCGAGACCACGGTCCGGGCGCTGGGCGACATCGACGCGGTCAGTGTGGGTGATTTCCACGTCGCCAACCGGGTCGGCTGGTTCCTGGCCGGTCGGCCGCGCTCGAGCGACGAGCAGATGCTGGAGTTGCTGCAACCCTGGGCCGGGCAGCGGGCCCGGGTGATCAAGCTGATCGAGCTGAGCGGGCACGCCCCGCCCAAGTACGGGCCCCGGTTCAGCCCGAACGACATCCGCCGGATCTGAGCCGCGGGGCGGGCGGGTCAGCCGAAACGGTGCAGGACCTCGGTGGACAGCACCGGCCAGGCCTGGCGGGCCCAGTCGCCGAAAGGCTGGTCGGCCAGCGCCACCACGGCCAGCCGGGCCACCGGATCGACCCAGAACATGGTGCCGCCCTGCCCGAAATGGCCATAGGTCTGGGGCGAATTCTGCGCCGAGGTCCAGTGCGGCTGCTTGTTGGCCCGGAGCTCGAACGACAATCCCCAGGCGTTGTCGGCCTGGTTGCCGTAGCCGGGCAGCACGCCGGGCAGTCCCGGGAACTGGGCGGTAGTGGCTTCAGCCAGCGTGCCGGCCGCCAGCACCGGCGTCCCGCCGGCCAACAGCGAGCCCAGCAGCGGGATCCAGTCGGCCACCGCGGCCCAGGCATCCCGGGCCGGGGATCCGTCCAACGACGCCTGGCGCATCCCGAGCGGGGTGAAGATCGCCTCGCTCAGGTAGCGCGAGAATGGCATCTCGGTGGCCGCGGCCACCAGTTCGCCGATCCGGTCGAAGCCGGCGTTGGAGTAGATGCGCCGGCGCTCGATCGTTCCGGCCGCCTCCAGCCGGTCCGGAGCCAAGCCGGCCGCGTGGGCCAGCAGGTGGCGCAGGGTGGCCCCGGCCAGCGCCGGGGGCAGGCCCGGCACCGGGTCGTCGAGTTCCAGCGCGCCTTCCTCGACGGCGACCAGGGTGGCCAGTCCGGCCAGGGGTTTGGTCAACGAGGCCAGCCAGAACTGGCGGTCCAGCTCGCCTTCGGTGGCCAGCACGCCGGCCGGCGACAGTACCGCCAGGGCGGCGTGCGGCACCGGCCAGCCGGCCAGCAGGTCAGCCACGGCGGCCGGCCAGTGCGGCCAGCAGGCCCGACAGCTCGGGTGCCGCCGGGTCGGGCAGCGCGTCGATCGGCCACCAGCGCAGGTCGTCGGACTCGTCACTGATCACCGGTTCGGCTCCAGCCGGGGCATGCCCGACGAAGCGGACGTCGAAGTGCCGGGTCGGCACGCCGAGCGAGCAGGTGATGGCGTGCACGTCCAGGTCGAACGGCACCGGATCGATGCTGATGCCCTCGATACCGCTTTCCTCGGTCGCCTCGCGCAGCGCCGCGGCCAGCAGGGAATCGTCGTCGTCCTCGACATGACCGCCGAGCTGGACCCAGAGCCCGACCCGGGGATGCAGCGTCAACAGCACGTTTTCCCCGCTGGCGTCGAGCAGAACCACGCTGGCCGTGATGTGACCGGGCACGCACGCTCGCCGGGTGGCGTCGGGTCGGGCCGCCAGCAGACCGTAGAAGCCCTCCCGGACCGAGGCCTGCCGGTCGCCGGCCGGGATCGACATGGCATCCAGGCTGGCCCGGACGTCGGCGTGCAGCCGGGACAGGTCCGAGCCGGCCGCCGGCGTGGCCGCGGCCTGACCGAGCGCGAACGCCTCGTTGCTGCCGAGCCGGAACAGGTCACCGACCGAGCCTCGGATCAGCCCGGCCGAGCCCTTGCCGTCGTCGTCGTAAGCCAGCCCGCGCACCACCGCGACCGGAATGCCAGCCAGCTTTCCTTTGACCAGATCACCGGCCGCGGCCAACTCGTCGGCCACCGCGACCTCGGTCACGGCCAGCTCGTTGCCATGGCTGTCCCGGCGCCCGCGCTCATCCCGGATGGCGGCGATGCCGGCCACCCCGATCGCCACGTCGGCGATGCCGTGCCGCCACGGTCGCCCGACCGAATCGCTGATGATCACCGCTACCTCGACGCCCAGCCGCTCGGCCAGGCCGGCCCGCAGCCGGGCCGCCGACACGTCCGGATCCAATGGCAGCAGGGCGATCTCGTCCTGCGCGACGTTGGAGCCATCGACCCCGGCGGCCGCCAGCACCAACCCGTGCCGGGTCTCGCTGATCCGCAGGCTGCCCCGCCGGGCGACCACCCGGACCGTCTCGGCCTCGATCGCCCGTTGCCGGGCCCGCTCGCGCTCGGCCGGCGTTCCGGCTGGCACCGGCACCAGCCGGCCCTCAGCCTTGGACACGATCTTGGAGGTCACGATCAGCACGTCGCCGTCGGCCAGCCACGGTGCGGCCGCGGCCAGCAGTTCGGCCAGCTCCGCGCCGGGCCGGACCTCGCCGATGCCCTCGACCGGTAGCAGCGAGATCACGCCGACACCAGGGCCAGGGCGTCGGCGACCATGGCCGCGGTCTCGGCCGGGCTGGTCATGAGCAGCGGTCGGGCCAGCACCTTCACGCCGGGGACCTCGGCCTCGTCGTCGGTGTGGATCAGCCAGCCGTCCAGCACGCCGGAGCCGGTGCGAGCACCGTAGAAACCGGCCACCCCCGCGGCCGAGGTCGGCACGCCCAGCACCGGCAGACAGGCGTCGGCCATACCCCGGACCGGCGCGTTGCCGATGATCGGCGACAGCCCGACCACGGGGGCCGCCGACGCCCGCAGCGCATCGCGGATGCCGGGCACCGACAGCACCGTGTTGATCGACACCACCGGGTTGGAGGGCGAGATCAGGATCAGCTCGGCCTGCTCGATCGCGGCCAACACTCCCGGGGCCGGGCGGGCCTCGTCGAGCCCGATCTGCACGAACTCCAAGGCCGGCAGCTGGGCCCGGTGCCGGACCCACCATTCCTGGAAGTGGATCGCCCGCCGGCCCCCGTCGCGCTCGACGACGACGTGGGTCTCGCAGCGCTGGTCGGTCATCGGCAGCAGCCGAACGCCACCGGTCGACCAGCGCTGGCACAGCGCCGCGGTCACGTCCGAGAGCGGGTACCCGGCCTCGAGCAGCTGGGTCCGCACCAGGTGCGTGGCGATGTCGAGATCGCCCAGGCCGAACCAGGTCGGCTCGGCCCCGTAGATCTTGAGTTCCTCGGCGATCCGCCAGCTCTCGCCGGCCCGGCCCCAGCCACGTTCGGCATCGGCCGCCCCGGCCAGGGTGTACATCACCGAGTCGAGGTCGGGGCAGATCCGCAAGCCGTGCATGCTCGCATCGTCACCGGTGTTGACGATCGCGGTGATCTCGTCGTCCCGGCCGCCGGTGCTGGCGAAGTGCCGCACTCCCTGCAGGAACCGGGCTCCGCCGACGCCGCCGGCCAGAACGGTTATGTGCACCCCTCGAAATTACAAGCCGGGCTCAGCGCGACAGCATCCGGACCGGTGCCGCACGCACCATCTGGGCCAGCGCGTGCAGCACGGCCGAACCGATGGCATCGCCGCCGCGGCCCGAGGTCCGCAGCAGCGGGGGCAGCCAGGTCCGGGTCAGCCCGCGGGCCCGGCGCGGCATCGGTCGGTAACTGCCGCCGGCCCCGCCCAGCAGCAGCACCAGGGTGGCCTCGCGGACGGTGGCCGGTGGCTCGTCCTGCTCGAAGGCCAGCCGAACCCGCTGCTGATCCACCAACGTCCGGCCGTCGGTGAGATCGACCAGGCGCCGCCCTTCCTCCCGCCACGTCCCGGCCGTGACCAGCCTGCCGGTGGCGGCCCGGCGATCGGCGTCGACATGGTTGAACCAGTGCCGCCAACGGATCGGACCGAGGTCGATCACCGTCCGGTGCACCGCGTCCGGCATCGCCTGCCCGGTCTCGGAATCACCTTGCGCCTCCGGCCAGTTCCGCCCGACCAGGCGTCCGTCCAGGGCCAGTTCGACGAAGTTGGCGGCGCGGATCGCGATGCCGACCTGGCGCGGGTGCCCGATCCGGCCCCGGCCCAGGTCCAGCGCGAGCCGGCACACCTCCAGCCCCAGCGGGGCGAGCGGCTCGTCAGGCTCGGACATCGCTGCTCCTTCTCAGACCGGGTCGGGCGGTTTGGGGTGCGCCGCCCGGTCAGCCTAGACGGCCTTCGGCGCCCGGACTCGGCTCGGCGACGGCCGGGCCGGGAACGTGATTAGGCTCGTTCAGGTGAGTGTGTACCGAGCCCGCCCGGACCAATCCGATCCCGCCCCGTCGGAGTCGGCGCTGCGCCGGGCGCTCCGCCGGGCCAGGGATGGTCAGACCCTCGACGTCACCGAGGCGGCAGTGCTGCTGGCCGCGCGTGGTGATCAGCTCGAGCAGCTGATGGCCGTGGCCGCGGCCGCCCGGGACGGCTATCACGGCCGGCGCATCACCTACTCCCGCAAGGTCTTCATCCCGCTGACCCGGCTGTGCCGGGATCGCTGCCACTACTGCACCTTCGCCACCGTGCCGCATCGGCTGGCCGCGCCGTACCTGGAATTGGACGAGGTGCTGGCGATCGGCCGCCAGGGCGCCGAGCTCGGTTGCAAGGAGGCGTTGTTCACCCTGGGCGACCGGCCGGAGGAGCGCTGGCCGCAGGCCCGGACCTGGCTCGACGAGCGGGGCTACGACTCGACCCTGGACTACCTGCGCGCGGCGGCGATCGCGGTGCTGGAGGAGACCGGGCTGCTGCCCCATCTCAACCCCGGCGTGCTGAGCTGGGCCGAGTTGCAGCGGCTCAAACCGGTCGCCCCGAGCATGGGCATGATGCTGGAGAGCACGGCCCGGCGGCTGTTCACCGAACCCGGCGGCCCGCACTACGGCAGCCCGGACAAGGATCCGGAGGTCCGGCTGCGGGTGCTGACCGACGCCGGCCGGTTGTCGGTGCCCTTCACCACCGGGATTCTCGTCGGCATCGGCGAGAACCGGACCGAGCGAGCCGAGTCGCTGTTCGCGATCCGGGCCGTGGCGCGGGAGTTCGGTTCGATCCAGGAGGTGATCGTGCAGAACTTCCGGGCCAAGGACGACACCGCGATGCGCAACGATCCCGACCTGGACCTGGAGGAGTACCTGGCCACCCTGGCCGTGTCCCGGCTGGTACTCGGTCCGAAGGCTCACCTGCAGGCCCCACCCAATCTGGTCGAGGTCAGCGAGGCGCTGCTGCTGCTCCAGGCCGGCGTGGACGACCTGGGCGGCATCTCCCCGCTGACCCCGGACCACGTCAATCCGGAACGGCCGTGGCCGGAGTTGGACAAGCTGACCGATCTGCTGGCCGAGCACGGCTTCCAGCTGGTCGAGCGGTTGACCGCCCAACCCTCCTTCGTCCAGGCCGAAACCCCGTGGCTGGACCCGCGGGTGCTGCCGCACGTGCGCGCGCTGGCCGATCCGCAGACCGGGCTGGCCGCGACCGAGCCGGACGGGGCCAGCCGGCGCCCGGCCGGCCGGCCGTGGCAGGAACCGGACGAGCAGTGGGTTTCGACCGGCCGGGTAGATCTGCACTCCAGCATCGACACCACCGGCCGCAGTGCCGACCGTCGGGGCGACTTCGACGAGGTCTACGGCGACTGGAACGCTTTGCGGGAAAGGGTTTTCTCGCCCGGACCGGCCGCCCTCGATACCGAGGTCAAGGCGGCGCTGGCCGCGGCCGAACGTGACCCGGCCGGGCTGAGCGAGGAGCAGGCGCTGACCCTGATGACGGCCGACGGGCCGGCGCTGGAGGCGGTGGCCGCACTCGCCGATGCGCTGCGCCGCGATGCGGTCGGCGAGCCGGTGACCTACATCGTCAACCGGAACCTCAACTTCACCAACATCTGTTACACCGGTTGCCGCTTCTGCGCGTTCGCCCAGCGCGCCGGTGACGCCGACGCCTTCACCCTGTCCACCGACGAGATCGGCGAGCGGGTCCGGCAGGCCCGGCAGGCCGGGGCGACCGAGATCTGCATGCAGGGCGGCATCGACCCCAACCTTCCGGCCACCGGCTACTTCGAGCTGGCCCGGGCGGTCAAGGCGGCCGGGCCGGACCTGCACCTGCATGCCTTCTCGCCGATGGAGGTGGTCAACGGCGCGGCCCGGGCCAACCTGTCGATCGAGGAGTTCCTGATCGCGTTGAAGGAAGCCGGCGTCGACTCGCTGCCGGGCACCGCGGCCGAGATCCTCGACGACGAGGTGCGCTGGGTGCTGACCAAGGGCAAGCTGCCGACCTCGGCCTGGATCGAGGTGGTCACCACGGCCCATCGGATCGGGCTGCCGACCACCTCGACCATGATGTTCGGTCACGTCGACCACCCCCGGCACTGGGTCGCGCACCTGCGCCTGCTCGGCCGGCTGCAGGACGAGACCGGCGGCTTCACCGAGTTCGTGCCATTGCCGTTCGTGCACCAGCAATCACCGATCTACCTGGCTGGCCTGGCCCGGGCCGGTGCCTCTCGCCGGGAGGTCAAGGCGGTCCACGCGATGGCGCGGATCTTGTTGCACGGTAAGGTGAAAAACATCCAGACGAGCTGGGTCAAGCTCGGCGACGAGGGTGCGGCCGAGATGCTGCGCAGCGGGGCCAACGACCTTGGTGGGACCCTGATGGAAGAGACCATCTCGCGGATGGCCGGTTCGGAGTTCGGATCGCAGAAGTCGCCGGCCGAACTGGCCGCGGTCGCCGAGCGGGCCGGCCGGCCGGCCCGGCAGCGCAACACCCGGTACGAGCTGATCGACGAGCCGGTCGCAGCCCGACCGCTGACCACGGGCAACAATTCTGAGCAGATACCAGCTTCCGGCTTGACTAACCGGTAACGACACGAGTGTAATTCCAGATGTGTCGTTCGGCTTACCTGAAACAAACGGCAGCCGATAGACAGCACGTCTGCCACACCAGCAACAGTCACACCAGCAACACCAGTTCCACCGGCCCGAACCCGGCCGGCAATACCCCGCCGTAGGAGACCCGCCATGGACAACCGCAGCAGCCTGGCCGAAGCCGAACTCACCGACATCTTCGGCTTGCCCGAGGAGCAGAGCTGGCAGGAGCGGGCCCTGTGCGCCCAGACCGATCCGGAGGCATTCTTCCCGGAGAAGGGCGGATCGACCCGCGAGGCCAAGAAGATCTGCGTCGGCTGCGAGGTGCGGGGGGAGTGCCTGGAATACGCACTCGAACACGACGAGCGATTCGGCATCTGGGGTGGCCTGAGCGAGCGGGAGCGGCGGCGGCTCAAGCGCCGCGCCGGCTAGCCGGCGAACTGCGCACTCAGCCCCTTCGACCGAGCGAGGGACCGACCACTGGCGGGTGGCCGGTCCCTCGCTGTCGTTCCTGGCTCAGCTTGTGCGCGCCTGGCTGCTCGGTCCCGCGCTCAGTCGATCTCCTCCGGCTCGGTGCCCAGCAGCCGCGCCACCTGTTCGACCACCACGTCGTGGATCAGGTCGGCCAGGTCGTCGCCGGGCAGCGCCCGGCTCTCGAGCGGCCGGCGATAGAGGACGACGGTCGGGGCCTTGATCCCGGCGATGCCGTGCCGGAACAGGCGGGCCAGCGGCACGCCGCGATCGTCGAGCACGTCGTCGTTGAACTCGGCCTGCTCGCCGCCGGATTCCGGAACGTCCTCGACCGCGAATTCGATCCCGGCCAGCCGGTCACCGACCCGCGGCTGCAGGTGATCCACCGCGTGCAGCACCATGGCGTCGAACGCCTGCGCGCGCGAGTGCGCGACCGGAACCCCGGGCGGCGCCAGCATCCCGCGCAGCCCGCGGCCGCGCCGATCCCGGCGCCGGCCGGGATGACCGGCCCGGATCGGCTGCGGTCCGGGTGTCGTACCGGTCCGGGGGTCAGCGCGCCTGTCGGTCATGGTGGACCTCAGACTAGTCCGCGACACGCGCCCGGCTAACCGGCTCGGCTCAGGCCGAATGCCGCCCCCGCCGACTAAGGTCGCCCGGTGTGAGGCATGTCCGTCGCTGCACCCGTACCGGCTGCAGCCAAGCCGCCGTGGCGACGCTGACCTACATCTACTCCGACTCGACCGCGGTGGTCGGCCCGCTGGCCGCCTTCGCCGAACCGCATTCCTACGACCTCTGCGAGGAGCACGCGGTCCGGTTGACGGTGCCGCGCGGCTGGGAGGTGCTGCGGCACGTGGGGGAGTTCCCCTCCCCGATCCCGCACGCCGACGATCTGGAGGCGCTGGCCGACGCGGTCCGCGAGGCGGCCCGGGTCGAGGTGGCGCCGCCGCGGCCGGGCGAGCACGTCCCGGCCGGCCGTCGCGGCCACCTCCGGGTGGTCCCGCCACCGGCCTGATCCGCCCGAGCGGTCGCTGAGCGGTCCCGGGCCCCAGCCGGAGACATCGGTAGGCTCTGCTGTCGAACGCCCCCGCCGAGCTGAGGAGAGCAGCCCCGCCGTGATCGACCTGAGCGAGATCGTCAAGGCCTACGACGTCCGCGGCATAGTCGGCGACCAGCTGACCCCGGAGGTGGCGGCCGCCCTGGGGGCGGCATTCGTCCGGGTGACCGGGGCCGAGCGGTTGGTGGCCGGGCACGACATGCGCGATTCCGGCCCCGGATTGCTGGCCGCCTTCGCCGGCGGGGCGATGAGCCAGGGAGCCGACGTGGTCAGCATCGGGCTGGCCTCGACCGACCTGCTCTACTTCGCCTCGGGCCGGCTCGACCTGCCCGGGGCCATGTTCACCGCCAGCCACAACCCGGCCGCCTACAACGGCATCAAGCTGTGCCGGGCCGGCGCCGTGCCGGTGGGCAGTGACACCGGCCTGGTCGAGATCCGGGAACTGGCCCAGCGCTACCTGGCCGAAGGTCAGCCGGCTCCGGTTGCCCGGGCCGGCCGGCGCAGCGAGCGCGATCTGCTGGCCGACTACGCCGCCTACCTGCGCGAGCTGGTGGACCTGTCGGTCATCCGAGAGCTGACCGTCGTGGTCGATGCCGGCAACGGCATGGGTGGCTACACCGTGCCGGCGGTACTCGGCGACGCCGCGCTGGCCGCGCTGCCGCTGCGGATCGTGCCGCTGTACTTCGAGCTCGACGGCAGCTTCCCCAACCACGAGGCCAACCCGCTGGACCCGAAGAACCTGATCGACCTGCAGCAGGCCGTGGTGGCGCACCAGGCCGATCTCGGCCTGGCCTTCGACGGCGACGCCGACCGCTGCTTCGTCATCGATGCCGACGGCAACCCGGTCTCGCCGAGCGCGATCACCGCGCTGGTGGCGGTCCGGGAGCTGGCCAAGGCTCCGGGTTCGCCGGTGATCCACAACCTGATCACGTCGCGGGCGGTGCCCGAGATCATCACCGAACACGGCGGTACACCGGTGCGAACCCGGGTCGGGCACTCCTACATCAAGGCCGAGATGGCGGCCAGCGGGGCGGTGTTCGGCGGCGAGCACTCGGCCCACTACTACTTCCGTGACTTCTGGCGGGCCGACACCGGAATGCTGGCGGCCATGCACGTGCTGGCCGCACTCGGGGAACAGCCCCGCCCGCTGGCCGAGCTGACCGCCGGCTACGAGCGCTATGCCGCCTCCGGTGAGATCAACTCGCAGGTGGCCGACCAGGCCGAGCGGGTCGCCGCCATCCGGGCCCACTTCGCCGACCGCGCGGTCAGCGCCGATGAGCTGGACGGGTTGACCGTCGGTTTCGCCGACGGTTCCTGGCTCAACGTGCGCGCCTCCAACACCGAACCGCTGCTTCGACTCAACGTCGAGGCCGGCGACGCCACCGCGATGGCGGCGTTGCGCGACGAGGCGCTGGCGGTCATCCGCGAGCCGGCGGCGGGCTCGAGGAGAGGATCGGCATGAGCGAGATTTCCCAGGAACTGCTCGACATCCTGGCCTGCCCGTCGGCCGACCACGCGCCGCTGCGACGCGACGGCCAGCAACTGGTGTGCACGGTCTGCGACAGCCGGTTCCCGATCACCGACGGCATCCCGGTCTTGCTGGCCGACGAGTGCACGCCCGGCCCGAACGGGCTCGGCGTGCCGGCCACGAAGGGCTGAGGAGGTGCCGGCCTTCGACCAGCAACTCCTCGACGATCCGGACCGGTTGCTGGCCGCTGACTCCGACCGCCTGTTGCGAGCCCTGGCCACCGCCGGCGCCCAGGTTCGCCGGGCCCTGGAGACGGCGGCCGACTTCGAGCTCGGCCGCCTGGCGGCCGATCAGCCGCCGCGCGCCCTGTTCGTCGCCGCCGATCCCCACGTGCCCTACCTGTCGGGACTGCTGGCCGCACTCGGGCGAGCCGAAGCGCCGGTGCTGGACTGGCGCGAGGCGGCGTTGCCCCGCTGGGCCGGGCCCGCCGACGCGCTGGTCGTGGCCGCGGCCGACGGCCGCCATCCCCGGCTGGCCGAGCTGGTGGCCCACGCCGACCGGCGCGGGCTGTCGGTAGCGGTCGCCGCCCCGGCCGGCTCGCCGGTGGCCGCGGCGGCCGCGCGGCATCCGATCGCCGATCTGAGCCATCTGAGCGGGGTACCCCGGCGGGCCGTGTGGTGGGCACTGGCCACGCCGGCGTTGCTGGTGCTGGACGCGCTCGGCCTGGCCCCGACCCGCGCGGTGCTGCCGGAGCTGGCCGACCGGCTGGACGAGGTGGCCGAGAGCGAGCGTCCGGACGCCGATGCCTTCGTCGCCCCGGCCAAGGTGCTGGCGGCCGAGCTGGCCGAGTCGGTGCCGGTCTTCGCCGGTATCGGCGCCGGTGGCACGGTGGCCGCGCACCGGGTGGCCGGCGCGGTCCAGCTCATCGGCGGCGCGACCGCGATGTCGGCCTCGTTACCCGATGACGTGGCCCGGATCGGCTCGCTGCTGGAGTTCGCCGGGGCCGAGGCCGACCTGTTCGCCGATCGGGTCGAGGAGGCCGAGGTCAAGCCCCGGCTGGTGCTGGTCGGTGACGATGACGACGTGCCCACCGATCCGGCCGGCTCCGGCCTGGCCGGCGATACCGGCGGCCGCCGGTCGGCGGAGGCTCTGGCCGCCCTGGCCCGCAGCCGCCGGATCGGGGTGTCGCGGATGCTGGTGCCGGAGGCGCCGGCCCTGGTCCGGTTCGCCTGTGCCACCGCGACCGGAGATTTCGCGGCCAGCTACCTGGCCCTGGCCCGCGGGATCGACCCGTCCGCGCCCCGGCTCGGCGAGCTCGACTACTGATGGTCTCGGTGCAGGCCAGGTTGGCGGCGGTCGCCGGACCCATCCGGCGGCCGGGGACGCAGTCGTGAGCGCGTCCGGCGGCTCGCGCGCGGTGGTGGCGGCCCTGTCGGCCAACCTGGGCATCGCTGTGATCAAGTTCGTGGCCTTCCTGCTCACCGGCGCGACCTCGATGCTGGCCGAGGCGGTGCACTCGGTGGCCGACTCCGGTAACCAGGGCCTGTTGCTGCTCGGGGGCAAGCGGTCGCGGCGGCACGCCACGCCGCAGCATCCGTTCGGCTTCGGCCGGGATCGCTACGTCTACGGCTTCCTGGTCGCACTGGTGCTGTTCAGCGTCGGCGGCCTGTTCGCGCTCTATGAAGGGGTGCAGAAGATCCGGCACCCGCATCACCTGGACTCGGTGCTGATCGCCGTGGTCGTGCTGGGGGTGGCGATCGGGCTGGAGGGCTGGTCCTTCCGGACCGCGATCGGGGAGGCTCGTCAGCTCAAGGGCACGGCCAACTGGGTGCAGTTCATCCGGCGGGCCAAGGTGCCGGAGCTGCCGGTCGTCCTGCTCGAGGACTTCGCCGCCCTGATCGGGCTCAGCCTGGCCCTGCTCGGCGTCGGACTGGCCGCTCTGCTCGACCAGCCGGTGTGGGACGGCATCGGCACCGTGGCCATCGGCGTGCTGCTGATCTCGGTCGCGGCCGTCCTGATCGTCGAGACCAAGTCGCTGCTGCTGGGCGAGGCGGCCGCACCGGCGGTCGTGGACCGGATCGAGCAGGCCCTGCTCGGACCCGGTGTCCGCCGGGTGATTCATCAGCGCACGTTGCACCTGGGCCCGGATGAGGTGCTGCTGGCAGCCAAGATCGCCATCGAGCCGACGAGCTCGGCTGCCGACGTGGCCCGGGTCATCGATGCCGCTGAGGCCCGGGTCCGGGCCGCCGAGCCGACCGCAACCGTGATCTACCTGGAGCCGGATATCGACCGCGGCGCTGCGCCGTCGGCGCCCGGCGATACGGCAGGGGAAGTGGGCCGATGAGGATCTGCCAGCTGGACAGCGACATTCGCGAGTACCCGTGGGGCTCGCCGAGTGCCATCCCGCAGTTGCTCGGCCGGCCCGAGACCGGCCGGCCCGCAGCCGAACTGTGGATCGGCGCCCATCCGGACCTGCCCTCGCGATCCCGCGAGCACGGTCGGGGGCTGGACGAGCTGATCGCTGAGGACCCGCCGGCCCGGCTCGGCCCGGCCACGGTGGCGCAGTTCGGTCCTCGGCTGCCGTTCCTGCTCAAGCTGCTGGCCGCCGAGCGGGCGCTGTCGGTCCAGGTGCATCCGAACCTCGAGCAGGCCAAGGCCGGCTACGCGGCCGAGGAGGCGGCCAGGATCGACCAGCGCAGCCCGTTGCGCAACTACCGCGACGCCAATCACAAGCCGGAGATGGCCTACGCGCTCACGGAATTCGACGCCTTCTGCGGGTTCCGGCCGCCGGCGGCCACCGCCGAGTTCTTCACCGCGCTGGACGTGCCCGCGCTGCTGGCCTACCGGGACCTGCTCACCTCCTCCGACGGGCTGCGGGCCGTCTTCACCACCATGCTCAGCGTGCAGGGCCAGGCCCGGCAGGAGCTGATCTCGCAGGCGGTGGCCGGCTGCCGCCGGCTGGCCGGCACGAACGGGCCGTGGTCGGCCGAGGCCAAGGCCTGCGTGCTGGCCGCCGACGACTTCCCGGACGACATCGGCCCGGTGGTCGCGCTGCTGCTCAACTACGTCAAGCTCGCCCCCGGTGAGGCGATCTTCCTCGGGGCCGGCAACGTGCACGCCTACCTGCGCGGCGTGTGCGTGGAACTGCTGGCCAATTCCGACAACGTGTTGCGGTGTGGGCTGACCGGCAAGCACATCGATGTCGCCGAGCTGGTCCGGATCACCGACTTCACCCCGCTGGCCGAGCCGCGCTGGCCGGCCGCGGCTCGCAGCCAGCACGGGGCCGACTTCACCGTGCCGGTACCCGACTTCGCGCTGGCGGTCGGAGACGGGCACGCCCGGCTCAAAGCCGATCGGCCGTACCTGGTCCTGGCCGGCGAGCAGCCGGTGACGGTTGCCGGGGACGGGCAGAGCTTGACCCTGCCGCCGTGGCACGCCGCCTTCGTGGCCGCCGGCGAGCAGCCGGTCGAGGCCCGCTCGGACGGCCGGATGTTCCTGGCCTCGGTCGGCGGCTAGACCCGGCACGCGCTCGACCCCCGGCCGGTTGGGAAAATCTGACACAAGTCTGATAGAGTTCGGTTCCGATGAAGCCGATGACGATGCAGCAGGCGGCCGAGGCCACCGGATGGTCGCAACGGATGCTGCGCTACATCGAGCAGTCGGGCCTCGTCGCAACCCAGCGAACCCCGGGTGGCCACCGCCTCTACGGCCCCCGGCAGATCGACCGCCTCCGCTCCCTGCGGCAGCTGATCGACGAGCACGGCATCGGCCTGGCCGAGATCGCGTTCGAGCTTCGGATGCGTACCGAAGCTGAGCTGTACCGGGCGGTCGAGGAATGGTTCGGTCCCGTGCATCGCGGGCCGGCCTCGCCCGAAGCCAGCCGGTTCCGCCGGATGGCAGCCGAGCGGCTCGCCGAGAACGGTGAGATCCGCGAAGCCGAATCCCTGTTGACCGACGGCACCATCCCGCATGTGATCCACCCACCGACCGGAGGAGATTCCGTGAGCGTCACCCTGACCAAAGACAGCGCTGGCTCGGTCAGCGACTTCAAGGTCGCCGACCTGTCCCTGGCCGCGTACGGCCGCAAGGAGATCGAGCTGGCCGAGGTCGAGATGCCCGGCCTGATGGCCCTGCGGGCCGAGTTCGGCGACTCGAAGCCGCTGGCCGGCAAGAAGGTCGCCGGTTCGCTGCACATGACCACCCAGACCGCCGTGCTCATCGAGACGCTGGCCGCTCTCGGCGCCGACGTGCGCTGGGTGTCCTGCAACATCTTCTCGACCCAGGACCACGCCGCCGCCGCCGTCGTCGTGGGTCCGGCCGGGACGGTCGAGTCGCCGGCCGGTATCCCCGTCTTCGCCTGGAAGGGTGAGACGCTGGAGGAGTACTGGTGGTGCACCGAGCAGATGCTGACCTGGCCGGACGGTTCGGGTCCGGACTCCATCGTCGACGACGGTGGCGACGCCACCCTGCTGATCCACATGGGCGTCGAGTACGAGGCCGCCGGGGTCGTCCCGTCCGCCGACGAGAACGACTCCGAGGAGTACAAGATCATCCTGGAGACGCTGCGGCGTTCGCTCGCCGAAGCGCCGAGCAAGTACACCAAGATGGCCCAGTCGATCATCGGGGTCTCGGAGGAGACCACGACCGGCGTGCACCGGCTCTACGAGTTCGCCAAGGCGGGCACGTTGCTGTTCCCGGCCATCAACGTCAACGACTCGGTGACCAAGTCCAAGTTCGACAACAAGTACGGCTGCCGGCACTCGCTCATCGACGGCATCAACCGGGCCACCGACGTGATGATCGCCGGCAAGCTGGCCGTGGTCTGCGGCTACGGCGATGTCGGCAAGGGCTCGGTCGAGTCGCTGCGTGGCCAGGGCGCGCGCGTCGTGGTGACCGAGATCGACCCGATCTGCGCGCTGCAGGCGGCGATGGACGGCCTCGAGGTCGTGCACCTGGACGATGTGGTCGGCAAGGCTGACATCTTCGTCACCACCACCGGCAACAAGGACATCATCCTGGCCGAGCACATGGCCAAGATGAAGCACAACGCCATCGTCGGCAACATCGGTCACTTCGACAACGAGCTCGACATGGCCGGCCTGGCCAAGGTTCCGGGCATCCAGAAGATCGAGGTCAAGCCGCAGGTGCACGAGTGGCGCTTCACCGACGGTCACTCGATCATCGTGCTGTCCGAGGGCCGGCTGCTGAACCTGGGTAACGCGACCGGGCACCCGAGCTTCGTCATGTCGGCCTCGTTCTCCAACCAGACGATCGCCCAGATCGAGCTGCACAAGAACAAGGACGCCTACCTCGTCGACGGCAAGCCGACCGTGACCACGCTGCCCAAGCACCTGGACGAGAAGGTGGCCCGGCTGCACCTGGACGCCGTCGGTGCCAAGCTGACCACGCTGTCCAAGTCCCAGGCCGAGTACATCGGCGTGGACGTGGCCGGCCCGTACAAGCCGGAGCACTACCGCTACTGATCTCCGGCTGAGCTCCGCCGGCTGAGGTCGCCGGCTGAGTTCCGCCGGCTGAGGTCGCTATTGTGCGGCCCGAATCCACGTCCGAAGGTTCGGATCACGTGGATTCGGGCCGCACAATGCATTTATGGAGATTCTGGGACTGGCCACGGCCGCCGTGATCGCGGTCGAGCCGGCCACCGAACGTCAGCTGTGGGTCGAGACCCTGGGGCTGGGACTGACCAGCGCGCCGGGCTCGCCGTATGACTACTGGTCATCCGAACAGGTAGCCGGCGTCCGCCATTTCGGGGTGTGGTCGCTCGCCGAAGCGGCCGAGTCGTGTTTCGGCACCCCGGACTGGCCGACCGATCATCCGATCCCGCAGGCCAGCTTCGAGTTCGAGGTGGTCGACGTCGCTGCGGCGGCAACCGAACTCGGGGCCGCCGGGTACCGGCTGCTGCACGGACCGCGGACCGAGCCGTGGGGTCAGACCGTGGCCCGGCTGCAGGCGCCGAGCGGGGTCATCGTCGGGGTCTGCACCATGCCGGGTTAGTCCGGGGGGTCCCGGGCCGGGCGTGCGGTGCGGACCGCGTACGCGGCGAGTGGGCGGTCCTGACAACATTCAGCGCGGTCTAATGCCACGATGGAGGGTATGAAACCTCGCGTTCTCGTGGTCGACGATGACCAATCCCTGGCCGAGATGCTCGGCATCGTGCTGCGCTCCGACGGTTTCGAGCCAGCCTTCGTGCCCGACGGTTCCCGGGCCCTGGCCGCCTTCCGCGAGGTCAAGCCCGACATCGTCCTGCTCGACCTGATGCTGCCCGGAGCCAGCGGCATCGACGTGTGCCGGGCCATCCGGGCCGAATCCGGCACCCCGATCATCATGCTGACCGCCAAATCCGACACCGTCGACGTCGTGCTGGGGTTGGAATCGGGGGCTGACGACTACGTGGTCAAGCCGTTCAAGCCCAAGGAGCTGACGGCCCGGATGCGGGCTCGGCTGCGCAAGTACGACGACGCCGGGGGCGAGACCCTGACCATCGGGCCGCCGAACTCGCCGGTCAACATCGATGTGCCGGCGCACCAGGTGGTCCGTGACGGCGCGCAGATCTCGCTGACGCCGCTGGAATTCGACCTGCTGGTGGCGTTGGCCCGCAAGCCGCGCCAGGTGTTCACCCGGGAGGTGCTGTTGGAGCAGGTCTGGGGCTACCGGCACGCCGCCGACACCAGGCTGGTCAACGTCCACGTCCAGCGGCTGCGGTCGAAGGTCGAGCGCGACCCCGAGCGGCCTGAGGTGGTGCTGACCGTCCGCGGCGTCGGGTACAAAGCCGGCCCGCCGTGACCGAACCGCTCGAACCGGCCGTCCACTCCGGCCGGGTTCGGTTCGCCGAGCGCTGGGGCGGCTTCGAACGCGCCATCGGCGCCGGGATCCGTCGGCTGCGCCAGGCCTGGCGGCGCTCGCTACAGCTGCGGGTCGCGGCCTCGACCGCGGCGGTGACCGGCGTGGTGATGCTGCTCATCGGCGTCTTCCTGGTCGCCCAGATCGGGGCCGGCGTGCTGCGGGCCAAGCGGGAATCGGCCATCGCCCAGGCCAGCGTCGGTCAGACCACCGTGGTGCAGGCCTTCACCGGGCTGAGCCCGGGGGATCTCAACGGCATTCAGTCGGCCTTCGACGAGGTCACCGCCGACAGCGGCACCACCGGTGACCTGTTCAGCAAGGTGGTGCTGTCCACCGACGATGCCCTCAACGCCCAGTTGCAGGCCCCGGTCGGCAAGATCCCGCATTCGCTGCGCCAGAAGGTGGAGCAGGGCACGCTGGCCCTGCAATACGCCGAGGTGGACACCTCCTCCGGCCGCGCTCCGGGCCTGATCGTCGGCCAACCGGTCAGCACCAGCGCCGGCGTGTTCGAGTACTACTACCTGTTCCCGCTCAGCGCCGAGGCCAAGACGCTGAGCCTGGTCCGCCAGACGGTGCTGGTCGCCAGTCTGGCCATGGTGCTGCTGGTTGCGGTCATCGCCACCCTGGTCACCCGCTGGGTGGTGCTGCCGGTCCGGGCTGCGGCCCAGACCGCGGGCAAGCTGGCCGGCGGTGACCTGTCACAGCGGCTGCCCGTGGCCGGCGAGGACGATATCGCCCTGCTGGCCACGTCCTTCAACGACATGGCCAACAGCCTGCAACAGCAGATCCAGCGGCTGGAGAAGATGTCGCGGCTGCAGCAACGGTTCACCTCCGACGTCTCGCACGAGCTGCGCACCCCGCTCACCACCATCCGGATGGCGGGCGAGCTGCTGTTCGCCGGCCGGGCCGACTTCGCCCCGGAGCTGGCGCGATCGGCCGAGCTGCTCAATGCCGAGCTCGACCGGTTCGAGTCGCTGCTGGGCGAATTGCTGGAGATCTCCCGCTACGACGCCGGTGCGGCGGCTCTGGAAACCGAGCAGGTGGACGTGACCGGCATCCTGGAGCGGGCCTTGGCCGCCAGCGAGGTGCTGGCCAGCCGGCACCAGTTGCAGATCCGGGTGCACACCCCCCCGGAACCGGTGCTGGCCGAGCTGGACGCCCGCCGGGTGGAGCGGATCCTGCGCAACCTGATCGGCAATGCCCTCGACCATGCCGAGGGCAAGCCGGTGGACGTGAGCCTGGGCTATGACCGCAGCACTGTGGCGATCAGCGTGCGTGACTACGGGGTGGGGCTGCGGCCGGGCGAGGCGGCGCTGGTGTTCAACCGCTTCTGGCGGGGCGACCCGTCCCGCAGCCGGCTCACCGGCGGCACCGGCCTCGGGCTGGCGATCAGCCTGGAGGACGCCCGGCTGCACAACGGCTGGTTGCAGGCGTGGGGCGAGCGCGGCAAGGGTGCGGTGTTCCGGCTGACCCTGCCACGGCAGGCGGGCGCGCCGGTCGTCGAGTCGCCGCTGCCGCTGGAGCCCGTTGCGCCACCAGCCGTGGCCGCGCCCGCCCTGCCGGCCGACGGGGGAGCATCGTGACCGGGCCGCGCCGGTGGCAACCGGCCCTGCTGGCCCTGCTCAGCACGTTGCTGGTGGCCGGCTGCACCACCATCCCGACCAGCTCGTCGCCGCAGGTGGTGCGCACCCTGCCCCGCGACTCTGCCCGGGCGACTGCTCGGCCCGACCTGACCCCGCATCCGGGCGCCGGCCCCTACGAGATCCTGCAGCAATTCGTCTCCGCCGGGGTCGACGCCGATGCCGGACACTCGATCGCCCGGCAGTTCCTGACCAAGGCTGCGGCCGGCAAGTGGCAGGACGATCCGACGGTCATCCTGGACGAGACCGCCATCAGCGAGCCGACCTTTGCCGGCGACGGCAGTGCGGCGGTCACGGTGAGCGGGCGCCGGGTCGGGATGATCGACGCCACCGGGGTCTTCACCCCGGTCCTGAAGGGAATGGGCACCGGTGACCTGGAGAAGTTCACCTTCGTGCTCACCCGGGCCTCCGGCCAGTGGCGGATCAACCAGCTGCAACCCGGGGTGGTGATCAGCCAGAGCGGGTTCGCCAGCATGTATCGGGCCCGCAGCATCTACTTCTTCAACGCTGCCCAGTCCATCCTGGTCCCGGACCTGCGATACACCGCGCTGTCCGGGCAGGCGCTGGCCACCTGGCTGCTGCAACGGCTGGTCGGTGGCCCGCGTCCCGAGCTGGCCCAGTCGGTGATCAACGAGGTGCCCGACCAGTCCAACAAGGCCACGGTTCAGATCGGTGATCCGATCACCGTCGAGATGCCGGGTTCGAGCCAGTTGCAGGCCAACGACCAGAACAATCTGGCCGCTCAGATCGCCTTCACCCTGGGCCAGGTCGAGTTCGCCGGGGCCGGGGTACGGCTGACCGACGGCGGCCGGCCGGTCCGGGTGCCGGCGGCCTCGGGCAACGAGTTCAGCACCGTCGACTTCACCGGGGCCAGCCCGAACGCGGTGGCCCCCGGGGCCAAGTCCTACTTCCTGCGCGACGGTGCGGTGTACTCGGCCGAAACCGGCCAGGCGCTGCCCGGCTTCCTCGGGCAGCCGGCCCGCAACCTGGTGTCGGTGGCCTTCCGCCGCTCGGCCAAGAACCTCCAGGTGGCCGGGGTGACCGCTGACGGCAACCTCGAGATCGGCGACGACACCCAGCTGGCCGCCGTCCGGATCCCGGCCGCGGTGGTTTCCCGGCCGGAATGGAGTCCTCAGGACGACGACGTCTGGTTCGGCGCCGGCGCCCGGGACGGCATCTACCGGGTCAGCGCCGGCTCGGCGGTGCGGCCGGTCTCGGCCAGCAGCGCCGTCGGGAGCCTGCCCCCGGGTCGGGTCTCGACGATCCGGTTCAGCCCGGATGGGGTTCGAGTCGCCCTGGTGATCCGGACCGCGGCCGGAACCGGAACGGTGTGGCTGGGTTCGGTGGTCAACTCCGGGGCCGATGTCCGGATCGACTCGCTCGAGCCGATCACCCCGTCGGCCATGTCGGTCACCGATCTGGCCTGGGCCGACCCGACCCGGCTGCTGCTGATCGCCGCCGCGCCCGGTGCGCAACCCCAGGTTTCGGAGATGCTGTGTGACGGCTCGGACCTCACCCCGCAGACGGCGGCCGGCCTGCCGGGCGTGCCCACCTCGATCGCGGCCGCGCCGCAGCAGGATCCGCTGGTCTCGGCCAACGGCCAGATCCTGGCGCTGAACGGGTCGACCTGGACCCCGGTCGGAGCCGGCAGCAGCGCGGTCGTGGGCACCAACCCGGCCTACGCCCCCTGACCCCCGGCGCTGATCCGGGCTGACCGGCCCGGCAAGGCCTCAGCCGCATCCACAGCCGGTCCCTGCTGTCCACAGCTGGCCGGCGGCGGCCCTGGTGGCGGCTGGAGCCGGCCAGGATCGGGGCATGGGTGTGTTGGCCGAACTGCTCGATCTCGCCTTGCCGGCCGGATGCATCTGCTGTCACCGGCCCGGCTCGGTCTGGTGTCCCGGCTGCCAACCGCCCAGCGTCGGCCAGCCGGTCGGCCCCGGCGTGTTCGCCGCCGGCGAGTACGCCGGGGACTTGCGCACCGCCCTGGTGCACTACAAGGAACGCGGCCGGCGTCCGCTGGGCCCGCCGCTGGCCGGCTATCTCGCCGACGCAGTGGACGCCGCGGCTCGGGCCGCCGCGGTTCCCGCTCCGGTACTGGTTCCGGTCCCTTCACGGCGCTCGGCGGCCCGGCAGCGCGGTGGTGATCACATGCTGCGGCTGGCCCGGGCAGCGGCTCGACAACTCGGCGTCTCGGTCCAGCCGGTGCTGCGGCTGTCCGGTCCGGTGCTGGATTCGGTGGGCCTGGATCACGCCCGGCGCCGGGCCAACCTGGCCGGCCGGATGCGGGCCGACCCAGCCCGGGCCGGGAGCCGGGTAGCTGTGGTCGTGGTCGACGACATCACGACCAGTGGCACCTCGCTGGCCGAGGCGCAGCGGGCCCTGACCGCGGCCGGCTGGCCGGTCGCCGGCTCGGCCGTGATCGCCTGGGTTCGGCGAGCGGGCCCGGCCAGCGCCTGAGCGTCGCCCAAATTGGGCGTCGATCCAACTGGGCAGAAGTGCGGTGAAGGGCTAGCGTTTGTATGACCAACCGAAGATTGGCACCAGGGCGCTGGCTGGATCAGCAGTGACCCCGACGGGCAGATCGGAAGGGGAGGTCGCAGGTCCCGCGCAGCGCCGGTGCCAGGAGCAACTGGAGGCCGCATGGATATTGTCGTGAGGGGCCGTAACGTCGAAGTGCCCGACCACTACCGCCAGCACGTAGCGGACAAGCTCTCCCGCATCGAGCGGTATGACGGGCGGATACTCCGAGCCGACGTAGAGCTTCATCACGAAAAAAATCCACGGCAATCCGGCGTCTGCCAGCGGGTCGAGATCACCTGCCGGACCAAGGGTCCGGTCGTGCGGGCCGAGGCGTGCTCCGCCGACTTCTACAAAGCGCTCGACTGCGCCGTCGACAAGCTCGAACGCCGTTTCCGGCAGGCCGCCGACCGCCGCCGCATCCATCACGGCCGGCACACTCCGCGGTCGGTGCACGCCGCGACCGGAGCGCTGGTCGCCAACGGTGCCGCGCCGGTCGCGGTGGCTGAGGCCGGCAGCGACCTGGATGAGTTCGAGGCCGGACCGGGGCAGGTGGTGCGGGAGAAGCAACACCCGGCCAAGCCGATGACCATCGATCAGGCTTTGTACGAGATGGAACTGGTCGGACACGACTTCTTCCTGTTCGCCGACGCCGACAGCGGGCAGCCGAGCGTGGTCTATCGCCGGCATGCCTACGACTACGGGGTGATCCGGCTCGTCGACTGACCGCCGCCTGGGCGGACCGGCCAGGATTCGGACGCGGCCGGTCAGCCACCGGGCCCGGCTTGGGTACTGTGGCAGACCGTGACTGCCACCGAAAACGCCGCCTGGCTCGCGCAGATTGCCGGGCACGCCGCAGCCGACAAGCTCGGCTCCGACATCCTGCTTATCGATGTCAGCGAGCGGCTGGCCCTCACCGACGTCTTCGTCATCGCGACCGGCAACAACGAGCGGCAGGTCGAAGCCATCGTCGACGAGGTCGAGGAGCGGCTGCGCCGGGCCGGCTCGAAGCCGCTGCGGCGCGAGGGACGTCGCGACGGGCGGTGGGTCCTGCTCGACTACGCCGACATCGTGGTGCACGTCCAGCATGCCGAGGAGCGGGTCTACTACGCGCTGGAACGGCTGTGGAACGACTGCCCGCTGCTCGAGTTCGACCCGATGGGCCCGGCGCCCGCGTTGCCGGCCGACGGGGAGAACGGGTAAGTGGCGCCACGCCGGCTCGTCATCCTGCGCCACGGTCGGACGGCCTGGAACGCCGGGCAGCGTTACCAGGGCCAGGAAGACCCGCCACTGGACGAGGTCGGCCGGGCCCAGGCCATCGAGGCGGCGGCGCTGGTCGCGGCGATGGCGCCGGACGTGCTGATCAGCTCGGACTTGCAGCGGGCGTACCAGACCGCGGAGAAGGTGGCCTCCCTGACCGGCCTGCCGCTGACCAGCGACCAGCGGCTGCGGGAGCGCCACCTCGGCCACTGGCAGGGCCTGACTCGGGACGAGGTCATGGCTCGCTACCCCGACGAGTTTGCCGACTGGAAGGCTGGTCGGGACGTGACGCGGCGTGGCGGCGAGAGCCGGCAGCAAGTGGCCGAGCGGGCCTGCGCGCTGGTGGCCGAACTGCCCGACGTCGAACTGGCGGTGCTGGTCAGCCACGGGGCGACCGCGATGTGCCTGAGCTCGGCCCTGCTCGGGCTGCCCCAGACGCCGGCGACCCTCGGCCCGCTGGCCAACTGTCACTGGAGCGAGCTGCGGGCCGGCGACCCGGGCTGGGTCCTGCGCGCGCACAACGCCGGCCCGCCCGGGCCGGTCATCCCCGTCGTCGCGCCCGAGCAGTCGGAGTCCTCCGACGCCGATGCCTGAGCGGCCCCCGGTGAACCGGTGGCCGGTTCCGGCTGTCCGGGCTGGGGCCGGGAGTAGACTCAGCGTCCGTGAGCCGGTTCCTGCTTCTTAGCTAGCCGCGCGGCCAACGAATCACGGCCAGCGCGGCGTGAGCCTCTGCGTCATCGCAGGGGCTCTTCGTTTGTCACCAGCACCCCGCCGCCCGGCCGCGGCCCGGGCGATCTGCCGAGCAGGCCGCGACGCCGAAAATCTAGGAGATCCGCACCATGACCGCGCACCAGCAGTCACCCGACACCGGCGAGAACCCGCCGTTTCGCTACAACGCCGCGATCGCCAACCAGATCGAGGCCAAGTGGCAGCAGTACTGGGCCGCGCAGGGCACCTTCGACACTCCGAATCCGGCCGGCGAGCTGAGCGCCGGATTCGACAAGGTGGCCGACCGGCCGCACACCATGGTGATGGACATGTTCCCCTACCCCTCCGGGGCCGGGCTGCACGTCGGACATCCGCTGGGCTACATCGGCACTGACGTCTACGCCCGCTACCTGCGGATGCGGGGCGAGAACGTGCTTCACACGATGGGCTTCGACGCGTTCGGGTTGCCGGCCGAGCAGTACGCGCTGCAGACCGGGCAGCATCCGGCCACCACGACCGACAACAACATCGTCACCTTCCGCCGGCAGCTGCGGGCCCTGGGGCTGGCCCACGATTCCCGGCGCAGCGTGTCCACCACCGACCCCGCGTTCTACCGCTGGACCCAGTGGATCTTCGCCCGCATCTTCGAATCCTTCTACGATCGCAGCGCCAACGGCGGCCGCGGCCAGGCCCGTCCGATCAGTGACCTGATCGCCGAGCTGGACGCCGGTGTCCGGACGCCGGACGAGGGCACCAACGACTTCGGCCGGCCCTGGTCCGAGCTGGACGAGATCCAGCGTCGCAAGGTGATCGATCGGCACCGGCTGGCCTACGTGTCCGAGCTGCCGGTCAACTGGTGCCCGGGCCTGGGTACCGTGCTGGCCAACGAGGAGGTGACCTCGGACGGGCGCTCCGAACGCGGCAACTTCCCGGTCTACCGCAAGCTGCTGGCCCAGTGGATGTTGCGGATCACCGCCTACGCCGATCGGCTGGTCGACGACCTGGAGTACATCGACTGGCCGGAGCAGGTCCGGACCATGCAACGGAACTGGATCGGGCGTTCCACCGGCGCCCACATCGATTTCGAATCCGCCGCCGGCCCGCTGACCGTGTTCACCACCCGGCCCGACACCTTGTTCGGCGCGACCTACCTGGTGCTGGCGCCGGAGCACCCGGCGGTCGCGCAGCTGGCCGGTGCCGGCTGGCCCGAGGGCACCAAGCCGGCCTGGACCGGCGGTTACCCGGACCCGGCCTCAGCGGTCGCGGCCTACCAGGCCGAGGCCGCGGCCATGTCCGAGCAGGACCGGCAGGGCGCCGAGGCCAAGACCAAATCGGGCGTCTTCACCGGGTCGTTCTCGACCAACCCGCTGACCGGCGCTCAGCTGCCCATCTTCATCGCCGACTACGTGTTGATGGGCTACGGCACCGGGGCGATCATGGCCGTACCCGGGCAGGACCAGCGTGACTGGGACTTCGCCGAGGCGTTCGAGCTGCCGATCATCCGCACCGTGCAGCCGAGCGAGGGCTTCGACGGCAAGGCCTTCACCGGCGAGGGGCCGGCCATCAACTCGGCCAACGCCGACCTGGACCTGAACGGCCTGGGCCTGACCGAGGCCAAGCAGCGGGTGACCGACTACCTGGAACGAATCGGCCGGGGCCGGTCCGCGGTGACCTACCGGTTGCGGGACTGGCTGTTCAGCCGGCAGCGATACTGGGGCGAACCGTTCCCGATCGTCTACGACGAGCACGACCTGCCGGTGGTACTGCCGGATGAGCTGCTGCCGCTGCTGCTGCCCGAAACCGACGACTTCACGCCGAAGGCCTACGAGGCCGACGACGTCTCGTCCGAGCCGGAGCCGCCGCTGGGCCGGCTGACCGACTGGGTCCACGTCGAACTGGACCTGGGCGACGGCCCGAAGCGGTACCGGCGCGAGACCAACACCATGCCCAACTGGGCCGGTTCGTGCTGGTACGAGCTGCGCTACGTCGACCCGACCAACTCCGACCGGCTGGTCGATCCGGTCGACGAGCAGTACTGGATGGGGCCGACCGCGCAGCGGCCGCTGGGCGGTGTCGACCTGTACGTCGGCGGGGTCGAGCACGCAGTCCTGCACCTGCTGTACTCCCGGTTCTGGCACAAGGTGCTGTTCGACCTGGGCTACGTCTCCAGCTCCGAACCATTTCACCGCCTGGTCAACCAGGGCATGCTGCAGTTGCCGGCCTACACCAACGCCGACGGCTTCTACGTCGAGGCGGCCGAGGTCATCGAGCGGGACGGGCAGTTCTTCCACCAGGACCAGCCGGTCCAGCAGGAGTTCGGCAAGATCGGCAAGAGCCTGAAGAACGTGGTGAACCCGGATTCCTTCATCGCCGATTTCGGCACCGATACATTCCGGATGTTCGAGATGTTCTCCGGCCCGTTGGATCAGTCCCGGCCCTGGGATGCCAAGGCGATCGTCGGGCCCTACCGACTGCTGCAACGGATCTGGCGGGTCGTCCTGGACGAGCAGACCGGGCAGCCGCACGTTTCCGACGTGCCCATCCCGGATGAGCTGAATCGGCTGCTGCACAAGGTCATTCATGCCGTCCGTGAGGGTTATGAGGCGCTGCGGTTCAACACCTCGATCGCCCGGATCACCGAGCTGAACAACGCGGTGACCCAGGCCTATCCCAACGGGGGCGCGCCGCGGGCTCTGGCCGAGGCGCTGGTGCTGATCGTGGCCCCGCTGGCCCCGCACATCGGGGAGGAGTTGTGGTCGCGGCTGGGGCACTCCGAGTCGCTGGCCTGGGCCGCCTTCCCGGTCGCCGACGAGGCCCTGCTGGTCGATGACACGATCGAGATTCCGGTGCAGGTGAACGGTAAAGTCCGTTCAGTGATCTCCGTCCCGGCCGGTTCCGGACAGCCGGAGCTGCAGGCGGCGGCCGAGGCCGATGCCAAGCTGCAGGCGGCGCTGTCCGGGCGGCTGGCCAAGCGGGTCATCGTCGTGCCCGGCCGGCTGATCAACTTCGTCGTTTAACCTTGCGGCTATGGCCGGCCGGCAGCAGGTGACCGTGGTGACCGACTCCACGTCCTACCTGCCGGCTGGCCTGGCCGACCGGCTCGGCATCCGGGTCATGCCGTTGCAGGTGCAGCTCGGGGACCGGTGCGGGTCGGAAGGAATCGATGTCAGCCCGGCCGATGTCACCGCAGCCCTGCGGGCCGGGGTGACGGTCGGCACCTCCCGGCCGACGCCGGGAGATTTCGCCAAGCTGTACAAGGAGATCCTCGACTCCGAGCCGGGCCAGGTACTGTCCCTGCACCTGTCGGCCGAACTGTCCGGGACCTGCGATTCGGCCCGGCTGGCGGCCCGCGAATTCCCAGCGCAGGTCCGGGTGCTCGACTCGCGGGCGGCCGGGATGGCCCTGGGCTTTCCGGTTCTGGCGGCGGGGCGGGTCGCCGCGGACGGCGGTGGCCTGGACGAGGTCGAGGCGGCGGCCCGGCAGGTTCTGGACGCCAGCACCGCACTGTTCTACGTCGACTCGCTGGAATGGCTGCATCGCGGCGGCCGGATCGGGTCGGCTGCGGCCCGGTTCGGGACGGCCCTGGCGGTCAAGCCGCTGTTGCACCTGGCCGACGGGCGGATCGCGCCGCTGGAGAAGGTCCGGACCACGTCCAAGGCGATCGCCCGGCTGGTCCAGCTCGGGGTGGCCGCAGCCGGCGACCGGCCGGTCGACCTGGCGGTGCAGCACCTGGCCGCACCGGCCCGGGCGGCCGAGCTGGCCCGCCAGCTCGGCGATCAGCTTCCGCGGCTCGGCACGGTCTACACCAGCGAGGTCGGGGCCGCTGTCGGCGCGCATGTCGGGCCCGGCCTGCTCGGCGTCGTCATCGCGCCGGCCGCCTGAGCCCGGCTTCGGGTCGCGGTCGGTTCTGCGGGCCGAGGCCGAACGGCTCAGCCGCCGCAGTGCCCGGTACCGGCCGGGAAATGCGAGTTGAACGTGTAGTGCCCGCCGGCGCCGGTGACCAGCTTGACGTACAGGCCGTCCCGGCTGATGCAGGCCTGCTTGTCCGAGCTCTCCATGCCGAGCCAGCGATACCACCGGATCCGCACCAGCATCGAGGAATTGGCCGGCGCCGACAGCACGATCGCCGCCGGATGCTGGCTCAGCACCTGCCCCGGCGGGTCGATGAGAGGCGAGAACTGCTCGACCTGGTAGAGCGTCCAGTGGGTGTTGCGCCAGATCGGGGTCAGGTAGGGCAGGTTGGTCTGGATCAGCGCCCACTCGTTGCGCCCGTAATCGGTCAGCTCGGCGTCCGGCACGGCCACGTACTGCACGGCATTGTCGACCAGAAAGGTGTGATAGGTCGCCGGCGTCGGCTTCTGCTTGTAGAACACCGCGTCGTTGAGCCGGACGTCGGTCTGGCGCAGCCAGCCCCGGGCCAGCGGGACGCCGCGGGCCAGGTAGACCGAATCCCAGTGTCCGGCCATCTCCGGCACCTCGACCCGACCGGTCAGCGGGCCGCGGGCGCCGATCTCGGTGATGACCGGGGCGTAGTAGGCGCTGTAACCGCTGGGCCGGCCGATGCTAGCGATGGTCGAGACTCCGACCGGCAGCTCCAGGGCGAACACCGCGACCAGGGCGGCGGCGGTCAGCAACCGGGTGCGCCAGTGGATGAACGACGCGGCGATCGGCAGCGCGAACAGCAGGCTGAGCCGGGTCGAATTCGATCCGACCGGCGTCGGCAGCACGAACGCCGCCAGCACCATCACCATGCCGATGGCCGCACCGAGCCGGATCACCCGGCACCGCTTGGGTACGGTCGCGGTCACGATGGCCATGGCCGCCAGGGTCTTCAGGCAATCGAGGAAGCTGAACGGCTGGCTGCCGCCGTCACCGAAGATCACCGAGATCACGTAGACGCTGGCTCCGGACGGGACCAGCAGCACGGCGGCGGCCAGCGGCCGACGGATGAGCACCGCGACCGCGCCGGCGACCCAGAGCAGCAAGGCAGCCACCGGCGATGCGCCGCCGGCGAGCAGGCTGAACACCGCGGCCAGCCCGACGGCGAGCCAGCGGGGCAACCGCCGCGTGGTGAGCAGGGTTATCGCGACCAGCCCGCAGGCCAGCCCGCAGGCGAAGGTGATCCGGCCTTCGACGACGTTGGCGACCTGGGTCACCGCCGCGGCGATGCCACCCAGCACCGGGCGGCTGGGCTGCAGCCGGTTCAGCAAGCGGGTCGTGTACCAGGTGCTGACCACCGCTGCGATCGCGCCGGTGACCTTGGTGCCCAGGTGCGCCATCACCGCGGTCGCCCAGAGCGTGTAGCCGTACTCGACCGTGCCGCCGAACCACCGGAAGTCGATGATCGAGACCGGGTAGTGCTGGGCGAAATCGGCCCGGGCCAGCTGCGCGGCCAGATCCGAGTTGACCGGAGGCAGCAGCAGAAAGCCCCAGGCCAGCAGCGCGCCGGCCGCGGTCGCGATCAGCGCGTGCCGGTAGCTCGAGTGCCAGATCCGGTAGGCGAAGCGTCGCGGCCCGGCCGGCGGGGTGGCGACGGGCGGCTGGGACACCGCGGATCGGACGGGCACATCCGCAAGTCTGTCATCCACAGTTCGCTTCGCCGTCCACAGTTTTGGCGGCGCGCCAGTTTCGGTCCGCCGCGCTCCTAACTTGGCTCTCGTGCGACGGGGAGCAGAGGCGCGGTCGATGCGGGCGCGATGGGCCGAGCTGCGGGACGGGTTGCCGGCGGTGCGGCTGGATCCGGGCCGGGGTGGCCTGGTGGCCGTCGGCATCGTCGTGCTGCTGGTACTGGCCGTGGTCGGAGGCTGGGTGCTGGCCAGCCGGCCGCGCACGGTGCCGGTCGCCAGCACCGCCGGGCCGGTGGGGTCGGCGTCGGTCTCGCCGGGGCAGCCGCTGGCCTCGCTGACCGGCCCGGCCCCGGCGTCAGGGTCGGCGTCCCCGACGTTCCCGGCGGGTCCGGTGGTCGACGTGGCCGGCAAGGTCCGGCACCCAGGCGTCTACCAGCTGGCGGCCGGAGCGCGGGTCTCGGACGCGGTCACGGCCGCCGGCGGCATGCTGCCCGGGGTCGACCCGGCCTCGGTCAACCTGGCCCGCAAGGTGGTTGACGGTGAGCAGGTGCTGATCGGGGTCCCACCGGTGCCGGGAGCGGCCGCTGCCGGGGCGGATCCGGCCAGCCCGCCACCGGGGACTGCGGGCGGCGCGGCGAGCGGCCCGATCGATCTGAACACGGCTACTGCGGCTCAGCTCGACGCCCTGCCCGGCGTCGGCCCGGTGCTGGCGCAGCGCATCGTCGACTGGCGCGGTCAGCACGGTCGCTTCGCCTCGGTCGACCAGCTCAAGGACGTATCCGGGATCGGTGATGCCAAGTTCGCCGATCTGAAGCCGTTGGTGTCCGTGTCGTGACCGGCGATCCCGCCGGCCGCCCGGCCGGTGACCGACCGGGCGGGACCGGCGAGGAGCCGGACGCTGCACCGCTCGACCTGCGACTGGCCGCGCCGGCGCTACTCGGCTGGCTGGCGGTGCTGTGGGGCCTGGGCCGCTCCGCGCCGGTGGTGTTGATCGCCGGCGCCGGACTGCTCGCCGGGGCCGGGCTCCTCGGGGCGCTGCGTCGCTACGCGTTGGCGCTGGCCGCGCTCTCGGTCGCAGCCCTGCTGCTGCCGCTGGCGGCCCGGTTGCAGGCGGCCCACGACTCGCCGGTAGCGGCGCTGGCCCGGGCCGACACCGCGGTGACGGCCGAACTCGTCGTCACCGCCGACCCGCGACCGCTGGCCGCGCGCGGCACCTCCGGCTCACCCCGCTGCGCGGTCGAGGCCTCCTTGCGCGCGGTCACCGTCGGCGGCCGGCGGGTCCCCGAATCCGGCGACCTCCTGGTGCTCGGACCGGCCGCGGCCTGGCGGAACGCGCTGCCGGGACAGCGGGTGCGGGTGGCCGGCCGGCTGCAGCCGCCGCTGACCGCAGGCACGCTGCTGGCTGTGCTGGCCGAGGGTTCGGATCCGGAGCTCGTCGGCCGGCCGCCGGTCTGGCAGCGGGCCGCGGGGTCGGTCCGGGCCGGCTTACGCCGGGCCGCAGCCGGCCTGCCACCGCTACCGGGCGGCCTGCTGCCGGGCCTGGTCGACGGCGACACCAGCCGGCTCGACCCGGTGCTCAACGACCGGTTTCGTACCGCTGGCCTGACCCACCTGGTCGCCGTGTCCGGCACGAACCTGTCGATCCTGATCGCCGCGGTGGCCCTGCTGCTGCGGCGGCTGAACGCCTCGCCCCGGACCATCGCCGCGGTCGGGCTGGCGGTGATGACCGGTTTCGTGGTCATCGCACGGCCCTCGCCGTCGGTGCTGCGGGCGGCGGTCATGGCCGTCATCGCGCTGCTCGCTCTGGCCACCGGCCGGCAACGTTCGGCCTTGCCCGCGCTGGCCGCCAGCGTGCTGCTGTTACTGCTGTGGCGTCCGAGCCTGGCCGCCGATCTCGGATTCACCCTGTCGGTCACGGCCACCGTGGCGCTGCTGGTCATCGCGCCGGGCTGGGCCGGTCGGCTGCGTCGGCGCGGGGTACCGGCCGGCCTGGCCGAAGGGCTGGCCGTAGCCACCGCGGCGCACCTGGCCACGGTGCCGATCATCGCCGGCATCAACGGCCGGATCAGCCTGGTTGCCATCCCGGCCAACCTGCTGGCCGAGCCGGTGGTGGCGGTGGTCACCGTGCTGGGCCTGCTGGCCGCACTGCTGTCGGTGCTGTGGCTGCCGGCGGCGGTGGTGCTGGCCGAGCTGGCCGGCTGGCCGTGCCGGTGGCTGGTCTGGGTTGCCGAGTACTTCGGCTCGCTGCCCGGTGCCACCCTGCCCTGGCCGGCCGGGGTGGCCGGCGGGCTGGGGCTGCTGGCCGTTCTGGTCGGGACGATCCGGCTGTGTCGGCGGCCGCGGGCGCGGGTGACGGTGGCCGCGGGCCTGGTGGTGGCGCTGCTGGTTCAGATCCCGGTCCGGGCCCTGGTCTCGGGCTGGCCCCCACCGGGCTGGCTGATGGTCGCCTGCGATGTCGGGCAGGGCGATTCGCTGGCGCTCAACGCCGGCGGTGGCGCTGCCGTCGTGGTGGATGCGGGGCCGGATCCGGTGGCGGTGGACCGCTGCCTGCGGGAGCTCGGCATTCGCAGCGTGCCACTGCTGGTCCTGACTCACTTCCACCTCGACCATGTCGGCGGCCTGGCCGGGGTCTTGCATCAGCGCCCGGTGGGGCGGGTGATCGGCTCACCGCTGCTCGAGCCGGCCAGCGGGCACGAGTTGGTGCTCAGGCTGCTGGGCCCACGCCATCTCAGCGTGCAGCCGGTCAGCGCCGGGGCGCAGCTGCGCGTCGGCCGGATCCGGCTCGACGTGCTCGGCCCGCGCCGGGTCTATCACGACACCCGGTCGGATCCGAACAACAGCTCGGTGGTGATTCGGGCGACGGTGGCCGGCGTCCGGATCATGCTCTGCGGCGATGCCGAGGTCGAGGCCCAGGACGATCTGCTGGCGGCGGGAACGGACCTGCGGGCCGACATCCTCAAGGTTCCGCACCACGGTTCGGCCTACTCCGACCCGGCGTTCCTGCAGGCCGTGCGGGCCAAGCTCGCCGTGATCACGGTGGGGTTGAACAATGACTACGGGCATCCCTCGCCGCTGCTGCTGCGCGAGCTGGCCCGCCTCGGGCTGCCGGTGCGGCGCACCGATCTCGACGGCGATGTCGCAGTGGTCGAGCGCGCCGGTGCCATGCTGCCCGTCCTGCACCCAACCCGGGTCGATGCCGGCCGACCGCCGGCAGGGAGTCGGATCGACGGCGGCCGATCGTCGAGGATGTCCGAGCGCGACGGTTCGAGCCGGTCGCCACCGCTGGCCTCGGTCCGGCCGGCGCTGTCACCCCGGCATGACAGCATGGACCCATGTCCGCCCCTGCCCCGCCCGCTGCCCTGACCCTGGTGGTCGGGGACGAGGAGTTCCTGGTCAGCCGGGCCCTGGAAGATCTGCGGCACGGGGCGCTGGCCGCCGACCCCGAGGCCGAGGTGCACGAACTCGAGGCCTCGTCGATCGACCTCAGCGGGCTGCTTCAGCTGCTCAGCCCGTCGCTGTTCGGCGGTAGCCGGCTGGTCGTCCTGCGCTCGGCCCAGGACCTGCCCGCGGCGCAGCAACCGGCCGTGCTGCCAGTCCTGCTCGATCCGGACTCCGGCTGTGCGGTGGTGATCCAGCATGTCGGTGGAGCCAAGGGCAAGGCCGTCCTCGAGGCCGCCCGCAAGGCCAAGGCCGAGGAGATCAGCTGTGCCCGGTTGACCCGGGCCGACGAGCGGGCCGACTTCCTGCGCCGGGAGGTCAAGCGTTTCGGGGGCCGGATCAGCGCGGACGCGGCGGCGGCCCTGCTCGACGCGGTCGGCAGCGACCTGCGCGAGATCTCGGCGGTCACGGCCCAGCTGATCGGCGACACCGGTGGCAGCATCACCGCCGGGGATGTCGTTGCCTATCACCGCGGCCGGGCCGAGGTCACCGGCTTCGCCGTGGCCGACCAGGCGGTGGTGGGAAACGTCGCCGACGCGCTGACCAACCTGCGCTGGGCCCTGAATGTGGGTGTGCCGGCGGTGGTGATCGCCGACGCGCTGGCCGACGGTGTGCGGACGGTGGCTCGCGTGATCGGAGCCGGTCCGGGTGATCCGTTCCGCCTCGCGCCGGCGCTGGGCATGCCGCCCTGGAAGGTCAAGCGAGCCCGGGGTCAGTCCCGGGGCTGGGCCGAGCCCGGCCTGCGGCAGGCGCTGGGGGTGGTGGCCGACCTCAATGCCGACGTCAAGGGCAACGCCGCCGATCCGGAGTACGCCCTCGAGTCAGCCGTCCGCCGGATCGCGGCCGCCCGCGGTCTCAGGTAGCCGATCCGTCCCGGTCTTAAACAGCCACGCCGAGGCAGCACGAAGCCCGCGTCCGGCGAACGGAACGCGGGCTTGGCGGGATGCAGCCTGAGTGGGAAAGCCTCAGAGCGCGTTGGCGCGCTGGGCCATCGCCGACTTCTTGTTCGCGGCCTGGTTGGCGTGGATGACGCCCTTGCTCACGGCCTTGTCGAGCTGGCGCGAGGCGTGGGTCAGCGCCGTGCTCGCGGTGTCCTTGTCGCCGGCGTCGGCCGCTTCGCGGAACGCGCGGATGGCGGTCTTGATACCGCTCTTGACGCTCTTGTTCCGCATCCGGGCCGCCTCGTTGGTGCGGATGCGCTTGATCTGGGACTTGATGTTCGCCACGAAGTTTGCCTCGATGCCTTTACCGATGATGTCCAGCGTGAATGTCTTCAGTCCTGCCGGCGGCGGGACGGCGCGCCGAAGCGGCCAACCCGAACCGGGCAACCTGGTCAGGTTACCAGCGGCTCGGGTAGCCGCCCAAATCCCGCGGCCCCGCCCGCTGGCGGCCTTGACCCGGCGCGCTGTCGCTACTGGGCCGGTTCGCTGTCGCTACTGGGCCGACGCGCTGTCGCTACTGGGCCGACGCGCTGTCGCTACTGGGCCCGGACGGTGACGAGCTCGAACCGGGTGTAGAGGAAGGTTCGGACCGCGTCCGCCGCGGACAGCGATTCCACTGCCGGGCTGTCGCCTTCACCGTCCAAGCCGTAGGTCATTGCCTGACCGCCGGCGAAGTAGACCGGCGAGTCCACCGGCGCCACGTCGGTCATCCGCACCACCACGTACCGGTCGCCGATCTCGGCGATCAGCGCCGCGGCGTCGGCGTCGGCGGCGCCGCCCGGGTCCTCGGCGGTGTGCACCGACAGCACCTGCTGCCAGTCCTCGTCCGCCCCGGGCGAGGTGTTGATCAGGTCACCGGCGGCCAGGCTGGTGGCCGGGATGCGGAACTCCGAGACAGCGCGCGGGTCAGTCATGCCGCCCATCCTTGCAGAGCGGCCCGGACCGGCCACCCGTGCATGGGACAATGGAGCGGTCACGCCGAGTACCACCCGTCCGAGCAGCAGCCGTCCGAGCAAGCAGAGAAAGTAGCCCGTGCCCGTTACTGGTAGCCCCGCTGGCAACACCCCGCCCGAGCGGATCCGCAACTTCTCGATCATCGCGCACATCGACCACGGCAAGTCGACCCTGGCCGACCGGATGCTGCAGCTGACCGGGGTGGTGGACGCCCGGGCCGCCCGGGCGCAGTACCTGGACCGGATGGACATCGAGCGCGAGCGCGGCATCACCATCAAGGCCCAGAACGTGCGGATGCCGTGGCAATCCCAGCTCGACCAGGTCGCCTACACCCTGCACATGATCGACACCCCGGGCCACGTCGACTTCACCTACGAGGTCTCGCGCAGCCTGGCCGCCTGCGAGGGCGCGGTGCTGCTGGTCGACGCCGCCCAGGGGATCGAGGCCCAGACCCTGGCCAACCTCTACCTGGCGCTGGAGAACGACCTGCAGATCATCCCGGTGCTGAACAAGATCGACCTGCCGGCGGCCCAGCCCGATCTCTACGCGGCCGAGATCGCCCACATCATCGGCTGCGAGCCGGAGGAGGTGCTGCGGGTCAGTGCCAAGACCGGCGAGGGCGTGGACAAGCTGCTCGACGTGATCTGCCGCGACGTGCCGCCGCCGGTCGGGGTCGCCGACGCGCCGGCCCGGGCGATGATCTTCGACTCGGTGTACGACATCTACCGCGGCGTGATCACCTACATCCGGGTCGTGGACGGGCACATCAACCCCCGGCAGCGGATCAAGATGATGTCGACCGGCGCCACCCATGAGCTGCTCGAGGTCGGGGTGATCAGCCCGGAACCGGTGCCGAGCCAGGGCCTCGGGGTCGGTGAGGTCGGCTACCTCATCACCGGGGTCAAGGACGTGCGCCAGTCCCGGGTCGGCGACACCGTTACCGACGCGGCCAAGCCGGCCCAGTCGCCGCTCGGCGGCTACCGCGACCCCAAGCCGATGGTCTACTCCGGGCTCTACCCGATCGACGGGTCGGACTTTCCGCTGCTGCGCGACGCCCTGGACAAGCTCCGGCTCAACGACGCTGCCCTGGTCTACGAGCCCGAGTCCAGCTCCGCCCTCGGCTTCGGTTTCCGCTGCGGCTTCCTCGGCCTGCTGCACCTGGAGATCACCCGGGATCGCCTGGAACGGGAGTTCGGGCTGGAGCTGATCTCGACCGCACCCAACGTGGTCAACCGGGTGGTGCTGGAGGATCAGCGCGAGTTCGTGGTCACCAACCCTTCGGACTGGCCGTCCGGGCAGAAGATCGCCGAGGTCTGGGAACCCATCGTCAAGTCGATGATCATCGCACCGAGTGATTTCATCGGCGCGATCATGGAGCTGTGCCAGGCCCGGCGCGGCACCCTGCTCGGCATGGACTACCTGTCCGAGAGCCGGGTCGAGCTGCGCTACACCCTGCCGCTGGCCGAGATCATCTTCGACTTCTTCGACGCGCTCAAATCGCGGACCCGGGGCTACGCGAGCCTGGACTACGAGGAGGCCGGCGAGCAGGCGGCGAACCTGGTCAAGGTCGACATCCTGCTGCAGGGCGAGACGGTGGATGCCTTCTCCGCCATCGTGCACAAGGACAAGGCCTACGCCTACGGCGTGATGATGACGTCCAAGCTGCGGGAACTCATCCCGCGCCAGCAGTTCGAGGTCCCCATCCAGGCCGCGGTGGGTTCCCGGATCATCGCCCGCGAGTCCATCCGGGCCATCCGCAAGGACGTGCTGGCCAAGTGCTACGGCGGTGACATAACCCGCAAGCGCAAGCTGCTGGAGAAGCAGAAGGAAGGCAAGAAGCGGATGAAGATGGTGGGCCGGGTCGAGGTGCCGCAGGAAGCATTCATCGCCGCCCTGTCGACCACGGAGTCACCCGACTCGGCCAAGAAGTGAGCCCGGCCGACCGGCCGATCGAGCCCGCCGGCGACGACGTCAGTGGCATCGTCGTGCTGTTGCCGGAGCTGTCCGGGCGGCTCGGCCCGGTCTGCGACCGCTTCAACCGCGGCCGGCCGCCGCACCTGAGCCTGCTCACGCCGTGGGTGGCACCGGCGAGCCTGACCGAGGCCGATCTCGACGCGGTCGCCCAACTGGTCAAGGAGTTCGACCGGTTCGAACTGTCTTTCGATCGGATCGACGAGTTCCCCGGTTCGCCGCCGATCCTTCACCTGAGCCCGGCCGATTCGCCGGAACTGGCCGCATTGATCGAGGACATCACCACGGTCTGGCCCGACTACCCACCCTATGGCGGTGCGTTCGATCCGGTCCTTGATCACCTCACCCTGGCCACCACCGCCGGCGACGCCGAGCGGGCGGCCATCCGGGCCGAGCTCGGGCCGCTGCTGCCGCTGCACTCGCCGGTGGCGGAGCTGGCAGTGGTCCAGATCGTCGACGGCACCTTCTCGATCCGGCGCCGTTTCCACCTGGGCGGCCGGCGGAAACGCTGATTGCGGCCTGGGACCTTGGCCACTGGCGGCCCGCGGCCGGGCCGTGATGGGCTGCCGATATGAGACCAGCCGGGAGCCGCGGGTGAGCGAGACCAAGAAGAAGCACCACGATCACCCGGTGGTCCGGATGCGCAAGGCCGACTACGAGCGCGAGCTGTACCGGCTGCAATCGGAACTGGTCGTCATGCAGGAGTGGGTCAAGGCTGAACGGGCCCGGATCCTGGTGCTGTTCGAGGGCCGGGACGCCGCGGGTAAGGGCAGTGCGATCAAGCGGGTCAGTGAATACCTCAACCCCCGGGTGGCTCGGATCGTGGCACTGCCGGTGCCGACCGAGCGGGAGCGGGGTGAGTGGTACTTCCAGCGGTACGTAGCCGAACTGCCGGCGGCCGGGGAGATCGTGCTGATGGACCGGTCCTGGTACAACCGGGCCGGTGTGGAACGGGTCATGGGTTACTGCACGCCGGCCGAGTACCGGCGATTCCTGGCCCAGTGCCCGGTCTTCGAGCGGCTGTTGGTCGAGGACGGCATCCTGCTGCGCAAGTACTGGTTCTCGGTGAGCGACGAGGAGCAGATCCGCCGCTTCCGCTCACGCCGGGATGACCCGATGCGGCGCTGGAAGCTCTCGCCGATGGACGTCGGCTCGATCCTGCGCTGGGAGGACTACTCCCGGGCCAAGGATGAGATGTTCGTCCACACCGATATCGGCGAGGCGCCGTGGTGGATGGTCGAGGCCGACGACAAGCGCCGGGCCCGGCTCAACGTCATCGCGCACCTGCTCTCGACCGTGCCCTACCGCCAGGTGCCGCTGCCGGCCATCGAGCTGCCGGACCGGCCGCCGGCCACGGACTACCAGCGACCACCGCGAGAACTGTTTCGCTGGGTGCCCGACCATGCCGCCGGCGTCGAGGCCGGCTGAACCGCTAGCGCAGGCCGGCGAACAGGTCGGTCTCCGGGACCGGCGCCCCGGTCGTGTCGTGCACTCGGACGAACGGCTCGATGCCCATCAGTTCGGTGAACCGCTGCTTGCCCATGCGCAGGAAGAAGATGTTCTCGCTCTGGCTGGCATGCGCGGCCAGGGCGTCGAACTTCTGGCTGCCGAAGGCGGTGGTGTCGATCCAGGTCGAGATCTCCGACTCCGGCAAGCCGATCTCCGGTCCCGGCCCGTCGCCGTCCGGCTCGTCCCAGTCCGCGCCGAGTTCGCGCATCACCCGCCCGAACTCGACCATGCGCTCGCGGGGCGCCGTGGTCCAGTAGAGCTTCTTGGCCACGCCGGCCAGTTCGTGCGCGCGCATGGTGATCCGGTGGGCCTGGATGTGGTCCGGGTGGCCGTAGAAACCGTTCGGGTCGTAGGTCACCACCACGTCGGGGCGGTAGTGCCGCATCAGCTCGGCCAGCCGCTCGGCGGCCTGATCGACCGGCGTGTTCCAGAACGCGCCGTCCTCGTTGTTGTTCGGCCAGCCCATCATCCCGGAGTCGTGGTAGCCGAGCAGTTCGAGTTCGGTCACTCCGAGTACCGCGCAGCTGTTCTTCAGTTCCTGCTCGCGCAGGCCGACCACTGATTCCGGGTCGTGCCCGGGCTCGCCCGGCTTCAGGCCGCCCGGGCCGTCGCCGCAGCGACCGTCGGTGCAGGTGACCAGGACCGTGCGCACGCCCTCGGCCGAGTAGCGCGCCAGCACCCCGCCGGTACCGGTGGCCTCGTCATCCGGGTGAGCGTGCACGGCCATCAACGTCAATGCCATGAAGCCACCATAAGCGGAGGTGGTGACAGCGGTGTGCCCCGGCGCCCTACCTCGGTCGGGACGGCCCGATTGCGGACTTTCGGCACTGCCGCCGAGAACCGGCAACGGCTGTAGTGAAGCAATGCGCGCAACCCTGGACCCGGTCAACCGCCGGATCCGTGCCCTGCTGCTGGCGGCCGCGGTGGCCGTCCTCGGACTTGCCGGCCTGGGCCAGGCCGCACCGGCCGCGGCGACCGTCCCGCTCTGCCAGCAGAACCTGCCGGCGGCCGGCTCGGGCACGCTGACCCTGGACCGGGGTGCGGTTGCACCGGCCAGCACGGTCGTCGGCGTGATCAGCGGGCTCACAGCCTGGCCGGTCTACCTGTTCGGCGGTTCGGGCGAGACGTTCAGCACCTGCACGCCCTGGACCTCCGTCGACGGCCACACCGAGGCAATGGCGCACGACGCGGCGGCCTACTTCCTGATCTCGGTCCCGGCCACCGCGCAACCGGGCTCGTACCCGATCGAGGTGGTGTTCAGCGAGGGCGGCACTGCGTTGACCCCCGGCACCCTGGTCCGGTTGGAGGCCACCCTCGAGGTCAACCGGGTTCCGAGCGCGGTCACCGGCACGACCGGGGCCTGCCGGCAGTCGCACGCGGCGGCCACCACCGGGACCTACGCCGGACCGGGTGCGGCGGTCACCGGTGGCCAGATGGCAATGGGCATCTTCGGGCTGGACCCGCGCGCGATCCACGGAATCGACTTCACCAGCGGCCTGACCTACCTGGCCTGCCTGGCCGGGCAGGCGACACCGATCACCGGGCTGCCCCGGTCCGGCGCCCCGTTCCACGTCTCCGTCCCGGACAACCTCAGCCTCGGCGGCCACTCGATCGTCATCATCGGCGCCGACGGCGCCGGCGGTCTGCGGCAGTGGCGCAGCGTGGTGCTGATCCGGGCCCGGCCGCACCTGATCCTGCCGGCCGACCCGGTCCCGGCCGGCAGCGTGATCACGGTCAGCGGAAACTGCGACCGGACGCCCGTCGTCACGCTCATCTCGGGCGCGTTCGACACCCGCGGCGAGCATGACTGGACCGGTCCGACCTACGGCGTGCTGTTGCCCGGCACCGACGGGGTGTGGCGGTTTCCGACCTCCGGCCCGCTGGGTGACTTCAGCGGCCAGGTGCTGCTGCGCTCCAGCGCGGTGGGCCAGTATCCGGTCACGCTGCGCTGCAGCGGCGGGCTGTCCATGACCACGTCCGTCACGGTCACGGCCGCCCTGGCCGCCACCGGCTCGCCGGCGCGGACCGAGTTGGTCACCGGCCTGATCAGCCTGAGCGTAGGCCTGGCGCTGGCCGGCTTGGCCAGCCGGCGCCGGCTGGTCCCGAGCCGGCAGCGATCGAGCCGGCTCTGATCGGGGACCTAGGGCCCTGGCCGATGGACCTGGTACAGGTTGTGCTTGGTCCATGCGAAATCCCTTGACGGCAGTCCTGAGCCGCCTGGTCGTGGTGGTCGCGCTGGCCCTGACCGGGGTCGGGCTGGCCGTGGTCTCCGCCGCCCCGCCGGCCTCGGCCGGAACCCTCGACTGCGGCTTGCCGGCCGGCCGGCCGACCTCGGGGCAGCTGCAGCTGGATCGCAGTTCGGTGCGGCCCGGTGAGCGCACCATCGGCATCGTCAGCGACCTCAGGACCTGGCCGATCCGGTTGATCGGTGGCGGCTCGGGGGAGACCTTCGAAAGCTGCGTGCCCTGGGCGCCGGGTATCCGTACCGAGGTCATGGTGCACGACAACGCCGGCTACTTCGTCGTCTCGGTGCCGGCGACCGTCAGGGCGGGTACGTACCAGATCGGGCTGGTTTTCGCCGAGGGTGGCACGCCACTGACCG